>Ga0209671_1001979_pt1 | contig 18153 bp, 11 predicted proteins | sample WorMetHERISLAND2_2_FD_187401 | JGI IMG/M metagenome (GOLD analysis project Ga0209671, IMG submission 187401) | Marine gutless worms symbiont microbial communities from Max Planck institute for Marine Microbiology, Germany - Olavius geniculatus... | ecosystem: Host-associated > Annelida >...
CTGTTAATGTGTTGATGGTTTGTTTATATTTTCCATGTTTTGAACTGTAATTTGACATGTGTGATTGATAAACTTGAAGTGAGTTGTAATATTTACAGTTTTCGGGATTATTTTACTACAGTTTTACTGAAAGATTATCATGGGACAAATTTAAACATTGTGATAAATTACACGTTATTATAATTATTTAGTTGGCCAGTTTTTCTGCACAATATTCAGGCTATTCGAGGTCTCTCAGCAAGAACCTCAGCAGACAGTGTCTGTCTCCCAAACCATGATATCATAAAGGTTGAATGCATGTATATTTTCAGATATGATTCCGTATGATGTTGTTTACTTTTTTAATCTCTGAACAGCAATGCCGATTATTGACAGTTGATGCTGTGTGAAGTTTTAACTGCATACCGTTGTGAGTTCTTAGATCTGGGGTCTGTTGTTTGCAGTGAATAGTTTGTATGTCAAGAGATAACTTGACAGCATATTGTAATTTATTGACTTCATTTCTCTTAAGTCATGTTTTGTTAGAGGTCTTTTAGGCTGTAATTGTAAACATCTGATCAATATCCTGAGGAGAGTCGTAATCTATTTTGAGCATGAAAATGCATGTTTTTGTGCATTATACTGTGAACTATATGTTTCATTCCGTGATAATGTACATGTCACTGGTTAAATAGTTACAAATAATAATAGTTATTATTTCTTGGGTCAAACACTGTTTTTAATGTGAGCAGTCCCGGATCTGTTGCTGACTGTTTTGAAGCAGAACTGTATTCGAGGTTCAGTGAGAACTGTTTATGTGACGAGATCAGTTTTATTTATGTTTGTGTTTCGATTGTCGAGCTTCGGTTTGTGACTTACAGTTTCATGCTGCCTTTCAGCGAGGCATTCCTGTTGAAGTTTGAACGGAACAGTAACTGTGTTCGTGTGAGTGAGCACGTTTTTGTTGCCATTATGAGAGTGATGCATATACCAGATGTAGGCTGTGTAACATACACTGTTTGTTTTTTAATTCTATTTCACAGCAAACCTGAGTGTCAAATTGAACTACTAAGTTACTGGGTATTAAGAAGAGTGGCTGTGTGCATAGACAACTTTTTCGGGAACTGCAGAAGATCTGAAATTGAGCTTTTGCCTTTAGCTGCAGTGTGTTTGGTGGAAGGGTGTAGGTTGGTGTTGTAGACAAAAGGTACAGATTTTATGGTGTATGTAGACTTGTAACAATAATTGTAGAAGACAGATGGCTTCAAAGCACCACATCCTGTGCTCGTACTTTGAAGTCATACAGATTTGCTTGTTGTGGCAATGAGTTTTTATTTTTTACTTGTTCGTAACCAGTGGCGTTGTGGCTGGGGAGGGGGAGGCGGGCAAGGGGACAGATACACCATGAATTTTGGGCTGTCGGAAAATTGTCAGAAAATTTTCGTCTGATAATGTAAAATTTCGGGCTGAAACCCGCATTTTGGAAAAATTTTGTGGCGAAATTAAAATTTTGAGCACCCATGAATCATCCCTTTTGTTGGAAATGTGCAACTGTTCGTCTGAATTTAGTCCGAAATTTGTAGTGTCAGTCGGTGCCTTGCCAACTTTCTCAATCCGTGATGCTGCTGTCGTTAATTAATTAAAATTTTTGTTGTAAGTTTGCATCTTATTATTACAAGCATCAGTTCAGAATGCATAGGTTGTTGTTTGTTGATGCTGTAACTCCTAATTACTGCATTTGTGCTTTATTTCAGACATAGTTAGGTTCTTGAAATCTGACAAATTCAAAATCCTACCTACTGAAGTGGAATACTTGACTTTTTATGCAGTAATTGAATGACACTCCAATGCTAATTTATGTACAAATTTATTACAACTAAATTATGTACCTACAAATGGGTGTACAGGGTGGGCCAAAAAAGTAAGGTATTGTACTTTCTTCATATCTTTGCTAAATATTGACCAATTTTCAGAATTTTTTCATCAGTATACTCTATGTATATATTTTTAATGAGTAGAATGTCTACAGATGGTAATAAGGTCAAGTGGTAAATTTTTAAAGTAATTAAGTAAAATGTTAAAAATAAGTTATAATAAGTGTCAAAAAGGTTTAGGTGTAGCTACGTTATAAGTTTTCATCTTTCAAAAAATAGTGCACAACTTGTAGGGTTGAACAATTGAAATACATTGTTCTGTATGCTCATGCAGTTAATTGAGCAAGATTGCGGCCACCAACCAGCATTAGTGTACATTGAATATTATTGCACAGTAAAATCGTTCAAATTATTTGAAAAAAATGTTTAATATGTCCTGCAATGCTTCTGACACTTGCCATAACTCATATTTTAACATTAAAGTTATACACTTCAAAAATTTATCATTAGAACTTCTGTCCATTTGTAGATATTGCATGTTTTTGATATTAATATTTTACAAGGTAGTGTAGTGACATAAGTGTGGTGTGCATGCCCCTGAGTAGCCAATTTTCTATAGTCCAGTGGTGAAAAAATTGTGATAATTGATCAACATTTAGCGAAAATATGGACAAAGTGCTACCATGGGCGTTGGAACAGGGGGAGCAGAGGGAGCAGCTGCTCCCCCAACTTTTGGCACGGGAGAGCAAGCCATAGCTCTTGCTCCCCCAAAAGTTTGAGCCTTCTGCACTGCGATGTTAGACTGACTCGAATCGACTTAGACATCTTAGAGTTTTGCCGCTCCGTGGAACGTTCAAGAACCAAAAAGCTTTCAGCTTCAGGGGGGCTTTGCCCCCCTGACCATCCACCAGGGGCTCTGCCCATGGACCCCGCTGGGGGCTCCGCCCCCCAGACCCCCGTTATAGGCTCGCGCTCCACGCGCTCGCCATGGCCCCGGTCACTGCTTGCTCCCCCAACTTTCAAACACTTCCAACGCCCCTGAGTGCAACATCTTACTTTTTTGGCTCACCCTGTATTATATAGTCTTAGCGGCAAGATTTAGTTAGTATGTATGCATATTTGTACAAAGAGGCCTTTAGTTGAGTAAACACCAGTCAGCATGGGAACTATTAGGAGGCAAGCAGATTGTTCTACGAGTCCAAACTTTAGGCAATAATTTGATGGAACAGACGGCAACAAACGTATTACAATACAGCTTTAGTTCCCGGTAATTTTTTTACTCCTCGCGTGCTACGTTTCTAACGTAGCAAAGAGGAGTATATAAGATCACACTTCACACCAGTGATTTTCAACCGGGTTTCCGCGGAACCCAAGGGTTCCGCGAGCTTCTGCTAAGGGTTCCGCGGCTGGTCAATAAAAATATACTCTAGCGTGCGAAATTACGTCAGACCAAGCCATAGAAGTACTACATGCACCGAATGCTTAGTTACATGTACGTATTAGGCCTAGCGCTTCTAGCCGTCTACTTTTGCATACAGTGTTGAATATTTTTCTTGTTGCTAACAGTGTTAGAATATTTGCATTGAACATTAAGCATTAACGTATTATTGCTAGTGTTAATAAATTGTGTGTCCATTTATTGAAAGACTTTCATTTCTTGGAAAATTCAGCTTGAAAAATACTAAAAGCTCCGCCCATCAGCGCAACTGACTGGGGAGGGGGTCCAGACTCCCTGAACTGTCTTTGGACGTAAAAACCTTAAAAAAATCATGTGTAGGACGCAAACCATGTTGCTCAGCTTACGAATACTCAAGCTTCCATGCATGGCGAGCAATATCAGCTCCAGAGCGAGTTTTCGCGGTTCGCCATGCAGCTTTATTTTTATCTGTCCCATTGCTAGGCTTATAGCATAGCATAGGACAGATTATGAAATCACATCTGTCATTCTGTCAACAATCATTCTGTCACTCTGTCCGTAAACACTCCTACGGCCGCAATAATATTTTGATTGGATTTTGATGAAATTTTGCACAGTGATTCGGGGCCCGAAAAGTAAGATCGAGTTTGTTTGGGATAAAAAAAATCTGATAACTTCTTCCCCTAGGCCTATTTTACCCCAATTTTTAACCACCGTAATGCATGGCAAGGTTTTTGTACCACAGTAGACCGTCTATATTTTTCGTGTGACTGAATAATGCAGAAGCGTCATCTTCAGTAGGCTATGGGCCTGGGCAGACTGTCTTCGCCGACAGGTACCGTAGGCCTATAGTGGTTTTATTAAAAAACCCCTGCAGCTTGGTATTTAATACTGCATGTTGTAGTAGGCTATGCCATAACGGCAGCTGCAATAATCCCTGAGTTAAGCAGCTGGTTTGGTTGATCCGTTGGTCAGTATTATGGTGATCAATCATCGGTTTCAGCTAATTGCCATGCAACGTGTTACTGCAGGGCTTATGACGACGATGACGACGGATTAGACGCAGTAACTGACTGGCGTGATGCAGATGCATGTAGGCGCCCATAGACCTATACAGAGAATCTGAGTCTGCAGAGGCGGATTTAGGCATAGACCAATGTTCAGGATGTTTAGCCGAACGGGGGCCCACCAAAAGAGAGCCCCCGCACTCCGCAGGATGTCGAATAACAGCGCGACATTTTCTGGACTGTATGTTCATGGCATGTTGCTGCTTTTGAACGGTTTATTTGGCGCAGCACGACATTCACTGGTCAAAGGGGGGGGGGGCTTTTACGCCCTGTTGCTGAATCTGTCAGTTCTCGCTACGGGCATTGTTGTCCAGTTTTCGATCGACCGTCTGACGGTTTGCGGTCAGTCGTCAGAAAATTTATGTGAGGCTCAACATGTCCAATCCGGTTTATATCTGGCCCTGTGATGCTCATAACAGTGCTGAATGCGACGAAATTTCTCCAGCATGTCGATGGATTAGCGGCTCAATCGCAAGCTCCACTAGTTCCATTTGCTGTGTTGGTCAAAAGGCAAGTTGTAGGCCTAGCCTACAACGTCTTGACGTTGTGTGAAAAAAATTGTTGCAGATGTGTTGCGGGCTTTCGATGTCTTCGTAGATTTATTGTAGCCTTGCAACTTTGTTGGCGGGCAGCAGTCACAGTTTACTACTGTATTCCGAAAGGACACTAGCCCGAACAGCGCAAGAATTAGGGATAACGTTGGTGTTGGGTTTGGTGACTGGGTTAGAGATAAGGGGTAAATTGCATCTTTGGTTTTGGTGGATCTTGGCCATGATGGCTTCTGGGTCTGGTTATAACGGAACGAGTTATAACCAATTTCGGACTAGTGCCTCTTAGGACGAGTGACTAGTCACGCTTAATTGGCACTTGCTGTAGGCTTTAGATTTGCTATGAATTGTTGTAGAACAAATCACCACAAGAAATCGAACTAAATGGAGTTTGCGCTTTACTGTACCGCACCATCTCAGTGCAGTTTCATTGCCGCATTAGTTTTAACATCAAAAGCACAGAAATTTCGCGGATTTTTACATTTAAGCAGAGCGAGAAACCATAATAAGATAAAAAAAAATCGCCATAAACCGGTAGTCTTATAATATAGCCACATGCTGTAGAGTGCAGTGCGCCTAAACGTATAGAGCCATAGTGCCAGCAGATCATCGAGAACCTCGCCATCAGTAGAAACGATTGCAATCACCATCCACGCCAGTTATTACATGTATTATTACAATTTATTACTATTACTTCCTGCAATTACACTATCCATGTATGGGGTCGCGTGTTGTTTTATGCCAGCCCAAACTCCAGTTATTTCGATTTGTCGTAGATTAGTTATACAACAACTGTACATGTAGATCAAAGCTGCAACAAATAAGGAAACTCACACACTACAGCAAATCAACACGTTTTAAGCCTACAAGGAGCCCATAAGCCTATACAACATATCGGCATATTGAACAGCTTGTTACACGACTTGTTATTTCAACAAATTGACAACAAATCTAAATAGTAGAGTTTGGACCAAACGTGGCTGAACTATAGTTTCTGAACATGCGTTACTTTCTGGTTGTCTGCATGACTGAAGTGAGTGGATTGTGGTGATGTTGTTGTTGTTTATGCGGTTGCCATGGTGACGCTGTCAGTCTCTGCAGCTTCATCCCCTATCAGCATCTTATTGTCGGCTTTGCTGTTATGTAGCGTCGTGCTCGCTAAATGTAAGATTTTGTTCACTAATTAATAATAACTAGAACTTTGGGACAGAGCTTAAGTGAGGCCGCTCTGTGCCATAAGTCCGAGTGGGGAAAAATTTGGAGGCAGACATTCCTCTTGTAGCAATGTCACGTCGCCAGAAAGCAATCGCATTAGATTAGCTAGCACATGTAGCCTAGTGTGGATTTAGAAAAGACCACAAAGTCTTGGTCCCCCTGCTGATTCTTTAAGCCGTTGATTATAGATTTGCCAAAATGCCCTTCCCTTCAAAATCTCTGAACGTATCTCGCTGAAATTTGCCTAAATTCTTTTCAGGTATAAGAATCATCCTTCACTTCTAATTTTGATCTCAGCCTGTTTTGTAGACGAAATTGAAAATAAAGAGTAGTAGTAGTAGTTGTTGGCGTAGTTGTTGGCGCAGCAGTGAGAGAGCGTGCTGTCGGTTGTGGTTCAAGCCATCTCTACGTCAAATGTCCGACGTCCAACAACTGCGTCCATCTGTCGTGGTTCTGCGACGGAGTCGATGACTGCGGCGATAACAGCGATGAACCGCCGACTTGTGGTCAGCTTAACACTTTCTCTGCTTCTCAATTACCGTTTTTTTATATCATCATTATCGTCATCATAATAATGACTTGGTAGTTTAACGGTATTGACGTTTGACTTGAGATCGCGAGGTCGTTGGTTCGACTCCAGGTTGAGTTGCTATCAAGTGGTTACTACTCGGTTGTGTCACCACTGTCTGTGAACAGATAAACCATCTACGTATCCAATATCAAGGTCTACTCAGCCTTTTATCCTTCGGGGTAAGTAAATTGAGTACCGACCTGTCTAGCTGGGGTTACCGCAGCAAAGTGCTGTCTGGTGGTAGGTAACAATGTTTGATCTCATAATGTGGCAGGTGACGCTGAGTGGCTCTGGTATGGGTTTCAACAACCTTTAACTTGCTGTGACGGCTGAATGTGCAGGAGTGAACAAGTGTCCGCCAGGTGGCTACGTGTTGTGCGGTGAAACTGATCAATGTATCCACGAGTCGTGGATCTGCGACGATGAACAGGACTGTGAGAACGGATTCGACGAACCAGACGACTGCCGTCAGTATCGCAACATTTCCTTTTTCATTTCCTACCCGTAGTCCCGATATTTTTTAGTATGTTATGAATGATCCACTTCTCTTGACTATTTTTATTGCAGTGTCTGAAGTGTTAAAACTGTCCATAATCTTACTCTGCTCAAGCGTGACAAAAAACGTGCCTCGGGCCCGTGTACAGCACTCATTCTCAGGCAGAACTCACCGTTGATCGCAGTTATGAAAGAATTACTTTTCAACACAGAACACGCCCCGCCTCAACCTTAGCCAGACAGGCCGGTACTTGATTTACCTACCTGGAGGGATAGAAGGCTGTGTTGATCTTGGGGTTGGTTATATACCAAGATGCTTTATCTTTCTGCAGACAGTCATTCACCATAGTAGTCAGCACTTGATAGCGACCTGACCGGGACTCGAACCGACAACCTCACGATCGTAAGTTCGACATTCTATCGCTACGCCACCAAGCCACAGTAGTAGTAGTGACCGTGTGATGATGTTGTCGTTGTAGCGGTACGGAGGTGTGGGGCTAGTGAGTTTGAATGTCAGTCGTCTGGTGAGTGTGTGCCTCGGCAGTGGCTCTGTGACGGTCAAGACGATTGTGACGACGGCTCGGACGAACCACCTACATGCAGTAAGTATACTAGTTACAGCACTGTTGGAGTGGGTAAGCAGTACGAGCTTATACCACTCCAGACAGTTTCTGTATAGTAATTAAACTAGGCTCAGATCACATAGACTACACCGTCGTTTGCTTTATAATGCATGACTGCAGCCAAAAGTTGTCAAAACAGTACCAATGCGAGCTCAGTGTGGTTTAAACACATCAGTATTACGCTATTAAACGTTCCAGTATAGCGTTAAAGTTGTATTTTTTACTGGCAAGTAGCGGAACTTTTAATTGGTATTCGCATGCGGAACTCCGATCAATAAACGACAAACATTGCTCTATTGGGTATAAATACAGACTGAGTTTATCTGGCATTCTGATTATCAACTTGTACGGGGTTTGAGGCGCTGGATAATCAAAGATGATTACACAGATGAGTGGCACTCGAAATAATTTAAGTAAAAACCTACTAACTTGAGTTACTTCATGTCTTCAGATGCTGACCAGCTAGAATTTGTTTCAAAGCAAATATGCAGCCAGCAGTAATTGTTGAAATTCCAACCTCATATCATCGGCATCTATAGGCCTACGTTACGAATGAGTCGCAGCGTCGAGGCCCAGAAGCCGAGAGCTGGGAGTACGTTGTTCTTTGGGAGGAGGGCGGCCAGAAAGGTCTAAATATGGATATCAAAAACTATGAATGTAAGCGAAGTTGATAAAAGCAATGCTCGCACACAGTATGCTTAGTTGGCTTGCGTGCATTTACTGCAGAGCCTACACGCGAGTGTGGGAAGCAGCACGTGAAATGTGCGACGTCAGACGATTGTATAAGAGAGTCTTGGGTCTGCAACGGCGACTTCGACTGCGACGATCAGTCCGACGAACGCGACTGCTAATTACTACAGTGATACATCATCAATCACAAAAATAGCATTTTCAACTGAACTGGAACACTATACGGACCTTGGTTTAATATTAATGCTTTATATCAAAGTAATCACTGCCTTAATTGTTATATCTGTTTATTCTGTTACACAAGTGTCTCAAATTAGGTCACTGGCTGACATTGTGCACTTTCAATATTTTATTTGCTTACTTAGTTACATACCTGAGCTGGGTTATTGCTTTTAATGCTGTACATTTTTTAACGTTAATTGCCTTAATAGTAATATTACGTCCAGTTGTTATGATTCTATGAGACTGTAAGCCTGTAGCCTATTGTACTTACGCTCACTAGGCTATTATTGTTTTTGTCAATCATGATTTTGTGTAAATTTGTACCAGGTTAGAGCCGAGTCTCGAATGAACTATGTTAGCTTTTGACTCGTTCCTGTTGCATTTTGTTATGTCATGTTACTGTTGTTACTGATTATCATTTATGCAATTAAAATAATGATAAAAACTAGCACAGTTTGTTATTACTAAACTGTCAAACGAAGAAATCAACCTCAGGCTGTTTTCGTCAAATGCCGCTTGTGCTGGCGAACCCACAGCAAAAATCACAAAAGGTGATATTTTTCAAGAGCACATAGACAGTTAGTCGAAGTGATGGTGAATGATGTCATTTTTTAATGATTTTTGCTGTGTCAGTCATGTGTCGCCATTAACAAGTGTATAAACTGATGTGTTGTACATTTATAATTATGTTTCGCGTGAGTTATGGGTAGTCGAATGGGAGGGATTGACATTTGACTGGCGTTGATTGTTGCCCAGTTTGACCGACGACGCACGTTGTTATGTGAAGCAGGTGAGCGTTAAACTTATGTGACCAGACAAGCTACTATGGATTAGTGACATCGCGAGTCGGGGAGCCGTAGCATTATGAGTTTGTCAGTTGAAAGCAAGTCGAGTGTTCAGCGAAGCGTGTCGACTAGTCAGTGAAGTGTGACCACGTGATCATAGTGACATCACACTGACGTCATGTTGGCGTGCGTGTCAGTCGTGCATTTGCTGCTTTAACTAAAAATCTTTCGTTGTAGTGTTGTAGTCATCAGAAAATACTCATCATAGGGCATTGCGTTCCAACCAAACAGGGATATCTGGGTATATAGACCTACGTGAGATGTCTACGATATACCGCACCGCTGGAGTGAGTAAGCGAGTACGCAGTACGAGCCCATACCACTCTGGACAGTAATGTATCGTACTTAAACCACGCTCAGTTCGCATAGATAAACTAGACCGTCGTTTGCTTTATGATGACTGTAGCCGAAAGTTGTGAAACAGTTAGTACCAGTGCGAGCTCCGTGTGGTTTAAGATGCGGTGATAGTAGTCGAAGGATGATGAATGCTCGAGTGGCAATCAGTTCACGGTGTGCGGTTTGTCTGCGACAGTCAAACAACACGCATGGTCGTTCAATCGATACGACGCTATCAATTAAAGCGCAATTATCTCCGCGCTGCTGCTGCTGCTGCTGCTGTGACGCATGTTGAAGTCTGTCTGTCGGGGTGACTATTGGCAGCTTGGTGTGATTGATCAGTCGTATTGGCGCCAACTACTTCCTTCACTACTTCCGCCCGACCGACACGCTTACTGCACGTCAATTGATGCCTGGAGGCGTGCATTGCACGCCCTACATTCACAATATTCAAATCAGCGGCTTATGACAGCTAGTCGTACGGTTTAATTCGAGGAATTTTCGCCACTAGACTATAATAATTCATCCGACATGCAGCAGTCAGTGCAGTTATCATCATGCGGCTATCCTAAAGGAGTGTTCAAAGCAACGGAAATAAAGTAAATTGAAATGCACGTCGTGGGCCTATTTCGGTTAATTATTTTTTCATTTCATTCCGTTTCGTTTCAGTTCAGTTGAGTTTCGTTCTGTCGCTTTGTACGCTCGCGTTACGGGTCTTGCCCGTCCGTGGACAGTGGAAGCTTATAACACGAAAAAACAAAAGTACGAGCGAAGTTACCAAAAATTGGTGTGAACGTTCACCAGGGCGGGAATGAACAGTAGGATGTCATTTTTCAGTTCATATGGCTAAAGATCATGGTTAGTAGTTGCGCAGGTTATATACACTGACGGCCGCATAATTATGTCGTCGCTAAGCCGGAATGTGAATTAAATGGCAATAAAAGTATGTCGTGTATTGTAGGCGTAAATCGCTTAATAAATAGAAAGTTGAAATCCGATAATTTCTCTGCGTAATTATTCGTAAATCTAATTTATGATAAATAGCTTAATGTTGTACGAAGAGGAGGAGGAGTTAGTGTAATGTTCCCTGTTCCCTGGAGCTTAGTTCGGCTACGTTCAGTAAGCTTACGCGCTCAGAGGGCTGAGATAATTATCGATAGAATCCCATGTTGAGCCTAGAAGCATTCTATTGTCGAGTCTTCTTTGTCCGGTGACTGTCTTTGTGCGCACGCGATGGGCGTGCTTCAGTGGAGTCGAGCCGCCCCCTACAACACAACTGCATTAGCCTAACAGTTGGCCAGCGATATCTGTTCTAGCCCACGCAGTCTGAATCAATCTTCAGTCGTTTTTCTTCCGCATCAGCCATTATCTACGTTTTCTTGTGACAGCTAGACACGCCCACTGAACATCGCCTATCAAGCGTGAGCGTGAGTTGGAGAGATATTTTGATATCAACCTGCAGCCTGTGAAGACTATTAAACTTAGATTAATCAGAATTTAAACTTTAATGCGATCGAACTTTGAGAAGTCGATGTTGCGCGATGCGCGAGCAAACATTATTCAATGTTTAAACAGATTGCCGACTATTGGCATGTGCTAATGTAGAAACAGGTCAACATACGTTCAAAGCAACAGAAATGTAATAAACTAAATTGAACTAAGACGTTCATGCACTAGGTGCATGCACGTCGTATTTCAGTTCATTTCGTTACTAGATACCGCACTGCTGGAGGGGGTAAGCGAAAAAGCAGTCCTAGCTTATACCACTCCAGACAGTGCGGTATCGTAATTAAACCACGCTTAGATTGCCCAGACCACATTGTCGTTTGCTTTATGACGATTGACGCATGACTGAAGCTGAAAACTGTGAAAACTGTAGCAGTGCAACCTAAGTGTGGTTTAATTTCATGTATATCACTATAAACATATCCTTAAAGACATCTTCTTATTGGGCCACTGAACGCGTTGCTGCAGTTGCCAGTCTAAGCACAGCACAGACGAGAGTGGTTTTGATGTTAGACGCAGTACAAGCGGCAGAATCAACGGATTAGCCTGACACTATCGTGTCGGACTGACTACATCTGCTGTCATTGACACACATTAGCGTGTATTCACTGTCCCATTGTGCGCGCTGGACCTCGCCAGTTTGTACAAGTGCGTTCAGTCATCCAGTGATGTAGTCGAGTGCTCTTAGTTCGAGTCCAAGTCACGAAAATAATGACTCGAGTCTACTGCTGGACTGCAGTACTACTTGACTGCAGTCACCAATGCCGTGCCGTGCCAATACGGTACGTCGTACAGCAGCCAGAGACGGTCAAAGACTGCGATTATCGCGACACCGGAGCATGCGGTAACGGTTCAGTAATCTTAATGAGCTCTGAGAGTGCGACGGACAGACAGCAACTTGGCCAGTAACCACCATGCTACACCGACTTTAGGCCCTACAGCCATTGTGTTAGTGACGATGCTGCAAAGCTGCAGGGGTCCAGATTGACAACATGAAAATGACAAACAGTTGCTGCATGCATCGTAGGTCTCACGACCATTGACTCCTCTCATGTCACCCGAAGCCGGAACAATATCGGCCCATTGCCGACATATTGTGCGGTCATCCGCCAGAGCTGCACGACCCAAACCTTTAACCTTTTATACTGAAAAAAATGGCACAACAGTTACGTCTGCCGCGGAGAATTGTGGGTTTTTTCTACGCTTTTTTGTTGTCAAGATAAACGCCCGTAGGGCCTATACGTTGAAACGGACAAAAGGAAAGTCAAGATCCGTATTGCGGTCTATTAAGACGGTCGAACAATGATTCTGCAAACTGTTGGCGTACGCAGGATTTTACGATGAAACATCATCCGTTCATTTCTCTTTTCTTACATTTATTTTGTTTTTTTCTATTCTTTTTTTAACATCTCTTCCCTTTGTTTGTCCCTTTTTGTTCGACGCGTCACTCTTCAGTGAGCCGTACTTGGTTTGTTGTTGCTGTTGGTCGGCACAATGTTTGCAAACTAATATTTTACACAGTAATGTGTATAGCGACATAATTGAGCTGCGGTGGAATTTATAATGATCGTTTTGTTGCAAACTTTCTACAAGTCTGCTAGTGAAAAAATTTTGAAAAGCGGTCAATATCTGGCCGAAATATAGACAAGTTTGGTTTCTTTTTGCTTCAGGACTTGCAACACAGACTGGGAGGCTTCGTATGACTGGCGTTAAGTTAAAGACGCTGTTTTGTTAGATAAGCTTATTGCTGCGCGGTGGCATATCATGAACGTCGTTCTGGGTAACTGTGACAAGCCTGTCTACAGCAGTGGACGCGCATGTAACAAACGACCGTGCAATGTCCGAATGTCTGACGCCAGCAAAGATTGTTTCCGCGAAAGATGCAATTGTTGCGACTCGCCGTCGCTCTGCGGTGCAGTGCAGTAACTCGGCACCAGATGGCGTCGCTTCGTCTCGTTGCTCGAAGCCTTCAACCAATTTGCTGCGTTTTGCCGACTGTAGGCCTAAGGGTCGCTATGGGAGCATGGGACGGAACGTCAGAGGCGCTGCCTAATCCATGAGGGCGATATGGGCGTTTGCCCCCACGCCATGTAGTGTTTGCCCCGTATAGCCAAAAGTTCATGGAACGACGCCCCCTCCAAAGCCGTTTGATTTTTGACCAGTTTTTTTGCAACAGCAAAATTAAGTCTTTGGACAGTGCATGCTTCTGGTCCCACCTTAAATACTTATTGCGAGTACAAGCTTAATGCGCTCCGTCAGTCCCCTAAATTGATTTGAAGGCTGGGAAAAAAGTAGGTCTATGACAAAAGAAGGAAGGGGTATGATGTGAAAAGAAAGGGAGAGAGAGAAAGGGAAATGCGTGACGAAAAGAGAAAAGCAAAGGGAAATGGAGGAAATGAAAAATGGCGGTATCCCCTCAGTAATGCTCCACGGTTAGCGCCTGCGGTAGTCGTTGTGGGAGTTAGGGAACGAACGATGTCGTGTGACTGAACGAAGCGTCATGACAACTGTACTGTAAACTACGTTACAGACGCTGCTGCTGCTTCTGCTGCTGATTATGACTCATGCAGTCACAGCCGTCATCCGCCCACTACACGCAAAACTGGCACAAAAACTTCAGATTTATTCAGACATCTGGGGTATTGTAGGCCTACGTCGTATTCTTGTGTCTTATTTATTTATTTATTTTATTTTTATTTATTTATTATTATTGTCACATCGCTTTCCGCGTTGTTCAATGAAGCTTAAATTACCGCGTCTGTCATCAAACAGCATGCGATTTTCATTTCAACATCACGCGATTTTTGTTGCAAAGTCAGCAGTTTCACCAGCAGTAAATTATGAGAAACAGTATTTTATATTCTACAGTTTTACAGGCGGCTGTATACAGGCGAATGGCTTTAAATTCACTGTATAAGTTTTTGCTGTATTTATTTAAATCAAATCTAACTAAATACACCCAGCAGCAAGTAATTTCAATGTGGGCTTACTTGGTTTTGTTTGTTTATTTGATAATAATATTTTATGTTTATCCTAGCAAGTTTATTGCTGAATGCGCAATTTTGAAAATCGGTCAACATGTACTGAAACTACTGTACATGAATAGCTAGTGGCTTACTTCTAAACCATTTTAACCTAATATTTCATTAAATGCACACAAACGATTTGAAACGAGAACTTCCTACAATTAGTGCATACCAAAGATTTGACAGTCTGTAGCAGTACGGTAGAGCACACAGCTATGCTATCAGCGTAAGCTGACCAACGACTTGCAACGTAATTGAATATTCATCGCAGTTAAGCAGCGCCATTGTACTGTGAGGCGCCTTGCTTGCTCTCCAGAGAGCACATACACACATTAGCAACTCTCCGACCCATGCTGTCACCTCGGTGCTAAGCGAGATAAATGTCGCCCATCGTCGTCGAGATGAAACCGGACGCCGCAATCTCTGGTAGCAGCAGCAGCAGCTGCAGCAGCACGCTGCAGACGAGTTGTCAAGCGATAAGCACACACGCCGCTAGTACGTCGTATTAGCATGCTCACCAGCTTCTGCCGATAGTGGCGTCGGGATAGGGAACAAAGGGCAGGGGGCAATTGTTCACCCTGACTGTCCGAAAAATTGTCGAAAAATATTTTTCTGGCGCTATTTAACAGCGTCGAAGAATTCTTTCGAAATATGTGTCCTGTAGTGCAAAATTTGGTAAAGGTACCAAAAACCATTTTTCTGAAAAATGTCGCAACAAAATTGGAATTTTAAGCACCCATAGTCTTTCCTGTCAAAAATTTGCAATTGCAACTGTCGGAATTCTGAGGAAAAATTGCAACTTTCTGCATTGCCTACTCTTCTAACCCACGATGCCCCTGCTTTATTTTTCCTAAATTTCCCCAACACGTGCCATCCTTTAAGCTCCAAGTGCCAAGTGATGTATTCTGTTTTTTTTCAATAAAAAATCCAATTTTTCGACAAGAAAAAAATTCTGCTAAAATTTAGGGATTGAACCTCCTCTTGCCGCGACGCCAATGATTGTCAGTGATGCCACGGTGAGTCAGTTTCAGTCACCGACGACCAGCATCCCGTCACCATGACCACCAACGAACGGGCAGGGTGCTGGTAATTATGGTCACACAGGTGAGATGAAATGTGTCGACGTAGGTTAAAGTTAAGCGGTGTTTGCGCTGTGTTGGGATTTACATGTAACGTAACGTAGCGCCGTATGGTCGTATATGTCAGGATCATCACGCTGAACGCACGAAGCGGCTGACAGCGTCAGTAGTCGACAATAACTTCCGTAGCACCTATAATGCTCGAATGTGACGTGATCCTAGTACGAATATTAACAACGAAACATTTCGTTAAAATTTCTCACTGCCAACGTTACATTATATTTTAGCACATTCATCAAACGAATTGACCGGCGATGCGAGTGTCGTCAGGATTACAGAACGTGCCGATAAGAACCATCCTATACAAAACAACTGTATAGCAGCAATGTAGCTAAAGGAAATAAAGTTTAACTGTGGCATTTTATGTACGAATGTTCGCATACAATATCCTGCAGATTTCACAACAACAGCTAACGTGGTTCAATAGACACCACGGTTTAAACTTTTAGGTTCACCTTTCGAAAATCACATATGTACATCGCCACCCGGATAGTCACGAAAAACGAATAAAATTTACACAGTAACAATATAAACATTTGTGCAATGTCCTGGTTCCAATTTCTGTCAGAATAACTAGCAGCAACCCAGGTTTTTGCATGCGCTTTTCTTCACAGTTTATGCAGTTCCGCGTTCGTCATGGGCCTCATAAAACATTAACCAACGACAGTAAAATCATCTCAAATCAAATAATATCACTACAACTAGCAATGATACCATGCTCCTCGTTACACTTGAATAATACACAGTAGATTGTGTTAAAACGTACACATTTCATGGCCGTGATCGACAGCGTGTTTTGCCTGGACGTACGGGTGTGATACAAACGCGAGACGCTATCCGTCGTCACGTTTGAGTGGAGTGAGATCATGGGCATAGGCACTTATAACACCTCAGACACTATAGTGAGAGACAGCATAACTAATTAGGTCAGTAAAATATTGAATAAATGATTGAATTAGTCGTTAGGTGGCGTCGTAGTCAAGTCGGTCCGGCCAATGATAGCTGCGCACGGTGCACGTCGATTTCATCGCGGACGACTTGCCGTTCAATATCAAGTCACACGACCTGGCGACCGGCCGCAGAGGGTCCACCGCCGCACTGTCTGGCGTGGTATAAGCTCGTACTGCGGCGCGACGACGCCGACGCTCGGTGCGAACGCAGTGAACAGCCAGTAAAACGACGAATACCAGCAGCACAGTGCCGAGATGTGTAGCGACAACCGCGGCTACCAATTCCAACAGCGTGAACAGTCGCTCATCACGCGGAGCGACGTCTGTCTGGTGAAGATCCGGCGGTTTACGACGTTCAGTGTTGATGTACCTACTGCCACTGTCGTCGTCGTCAGCGGCGACGAGGTTGATCACCGACAGTGTGGGAGACTGCGGCAGTTGGGGAGGCGCTGCTAGAGAGTTGCTCAGTCTTCCAGTGTCAGTTGCTGCTGCTGCTGATAATAATGACAATGATGACGATGTCGTCGATCTTCTAGGCTGAAGTCCTCCATGTGACGTCACGGAGACGTTAATGGTCAAAGTCACGTTGCCGACCTCGTTCTTGGCGACGCAGATGTAGACGCCCGACTCAGCCTCGACGTAGTTGATCGACAGGACGCCCTCGTTGCGTCCTGCGTCAGCTGCGTACGCACGTCGCTGCACGTCGTCTTGCGTCGTCGTCGTCCTCGTCGCATCAAAGCGTCGTGTTCTACCTGCACGTTGTGATGGACGTATTTCAATACTACGCAAATATTTGGAACTCACAACGCGGTGTAGTTAAATACTATTTAAATAGTGATATACTTGCTGGCTTGGTGCAGTAACGGTAAGGTGTTTGACTTTCGAGCGAGTGGGCGTGGATTCGACTTGCGGTCAAGTCGCTATCAAATGGTTGCTACGTGGATGGGTGACTGCCTGCGGACAGGTAAACCATCTCGGTCTATAAGCAACACCAAGATCAACTCAGCCGTTCATCCTTGATCCGAGAAAGGTAAATCAAGTACCAACCTATCTGGCTTGGATTAAGGCAAGGCGCGTTCACCTATGTCGTGTGGCAGGTAACACTGTGTGATCCCATGTGACAGCCTGACAGTAACGCTTCGTAGCTATGAAATTGGTTTTCCATAAAAAGCTGTACCGTTTAAACATTTAAATCTTTTATACCTGAGGGTCTGATCCAGTAGATGGTAGGTGTTGGCTGGCCGGTGGCTGTACATCGCAGTCTTCCAGTGCCCTGCCAGTGCAGCATAGCGTCAATGTTACCGAATGACGGCGCACTGCAGTGTAAGTCACTGGTCGTTAGCTGATCAAAGTGTTTCGCTCGCAGTCGAGCCGGAGTCCAGCAGGTCGGCGGCTCAGCCCCACGAAATGTCGCACCTTGAATCACATCAAATCACGTCACTTGTTTGCTTGCGAATAACAATCACAGTTGCAGACGTAGGATGGGTGGGCGCCGGGTAAGAAGGCTACTAAGAAGATACACTAACAGCTGCCCATGAAAATTAAAAACACTTTGAAAATCAACATCGGCAAGAGTACGATAATAATTTGTCGACTCGCAAAACTGGCGGAATCTAGGAAACTGTTTCACACAATTATATCTCACTCTAG
>Ga0209671_1001980_pt1 | contig 18153 bp, 8 predicted proteins | sample WorMetHERISLAND2_2_FD_187401 | JGI IMG/M metagenome (GOLD analysis project Ga0209671, IMG submission 187401) | Marine gutless worms symbiont microbial communities from Max Planck institute for Marine Microbiology, Germany - Olavius geniculatus... | ecosystem: Host-associated > Annelida >...
AAGTAAGCAGAACAACCACTGCGACTGCGCTAACACTAGTCACAGAAAAAAAGAAAATCGAAAAGCAAAAGCTGACCTCACTCACTGTGGAATTCTGTAAACTTCATTTGCAGCACTGTTATCTAAGCTGTGATTTCCATGACATGCACAGTAGTGATTGTAATCTCGGGATGCCGTTTCCAGCATTAGGCTTAGAGATTGATAGTTATTTTGGTAAACTTTGGATACAGCAGAGATGTGCGGACTGCGGACGCGTCAGTCCGCGGATCCAGATCCGCAGGATTTTTTGCGGACGCGGATCTTGTTCTGTGACGAAATTTGCGAACGAGGACGACTGACGCGGATCCTGTTTTGTGACGAGTGTATTTTTTCCTAATAAAATTTAAAAACAGAATGATAGAAGTGGTGTGTGTTGGTGCGTAGCACGGTAGCACTGGTACTCGCAGTAAATTGTAATCTGCTATAGGCCTAGGCACGTAGTGGCCTACCTTACGTATTAATGACTAGAGGCAAGTTTATTCAGTGCGGACGCGGATCCAATATTTCTCTCTTGTTGCGGAAGCGGACTGACAGCGTATCCTTGGTCAAAATCTGCGGACTGACGCGGACTCAAAAATTTCAGGATCCGCACATCTCTGGGATACAGTAGGCCCCTATGGAAGGTACTTGGGAGTGACTGACTGCCAAAATACAAATTACAATGCAGCAGAAAAGTAGATCTCGAAAACGCATAAAATATTTTATTTATTAGACGGCCAAAGTTGTTATTTGCATCATTCAACGCATGAACAACTTTTTAGGAGTAAATAGTAAATGTACGAGCAGTAACATGAGATGGGAATCAAATCCACAAAAAGTTCTGGTTCAGTTCAGTTAGGTTACTTTTAAAGTGCAGTTTGGTTTGGGTTCGCTTAGCGTTAGTCGGGGTTCGTTTCAGTTCCCTTACTGCTTAAGTTCGGTTCGATTCGGGTTAATCATTTCTTAGCCAACGCATGACAAGCGCCTCGCGGGAGCAGGGAGGTCGGCACTGTTCCGACAAACAGTATTCTAGTATGACACTATCCCACCTACGCGATTATTTAATTATCAAGTTAAGACGAACTTGCAGTAGAGTTCCAACAAATGTTCGAAAATGCCTTTCCCTCACACGAAGGCATGCACAGAAATGTTTGTGCCTCTCGTCAATCTGCCAAAAATTCGGCAGTTATCAGCAATCGTTTTTGGAGATCACTTTGTGGGAACACAGTGCAGAGTATAATATGTGCTACAGAGTTCCTTGAAAAATGTATGTCCGCACATTACAAATAGTACGTGAAAATCTAGATAAGTTTTCGTAAGAGAACTGAACCGTGCAAAGTAAGCCTACGAAATGATAAGAATTCAAAGAATTCAGTAAATTACAGTGTTGAAGTCGGATTTGACTGGGGGCAGCTTCCCCAATTTGGGATATGCTTGGATAGTACAGTTGTCCTTGTCGGGACCAACATTCTGCCGAAAATCGTCGCAAACGAATTACGCGTTTGGCCACAGTGCATGAAAAAGCTCGAATTTGACCATTTGGCGGGGTCATTTAAAGGCACTGTACCCCATTCCCTGAACTGATCATCACCAAATTTTAATGCGGTGCTGTTTTCGTCCGGAGCAACACTCAAGCCAAAATTTGCCCCGATGGGTTCAGCCGTTTGTGCACAATGCACGCGCGTCACGACAGAGGACAGACAGACGACAGAATTTCTTTTGGCATAGGGCGCGACCTATATGGTCGGCCCAAAAATCGACCAACAATTAATAAAGTTATCATAAGAAATCCAGGATGCACAAACTTTCAGACACGGTGTTATTTTTTGGCATGGCTACTCACTTTTGGCCACTCACTGTATGTCTGAGTCGACTTGTATATAGGGTTTGTCGTATGTTGATGCACGCGTCAACCTTGAACCTATAGGTGCGTATTCAGATGACATATGAAGCAGCCATTTAAATGGGCACATGTGAAGGTGTCTTTTATGGTACTATAATGCCCAGGGTTAGCACTTGTCGGAACAGTGCCTGTCGGACCAGTGACCTGTACCCACGGGAGCACCCGGAGAAATCTGTGCCAAACAATTTCGTACAATTTCTCATAAATGAACGAACGCTGGCACAAACCCAAACCAATGACCCTATCCCTAACCCTAACCATAACTGACCCTAACCCTAAAATGTGGAAAAATGCAAGTTGTAATTAATTTTTTTCGAGATAATAAATGTCTGACTTATGGTTAAATGTTGTCAAAAAAGTAAAGTTTGCTACGCTCACTTTACTTTTTTGCAACATTTAACCCCAAGCCAGACATTTATAACCTCGAAAAAAATTAATTACGACAGCAAAGAGAGCTATTTGAAAAATAAAAGTGGCTTGTTTTTTGAGACATGGTGAAAAACGAAAATGTAAAATAAAACCTAAAACAGACTGCAGTATAAAATACAAATTCTAATGCCCATAAATAGAAATGTTTTGGGATTTTGCTTATGCAGCCTTATGGACATCAGCGATTTAATACAGATAGGTCCAAACTCCACTAACTCAATATCATGCAGATATGTTAAACAACAAGTCGTACAACATATATAAAATGAATAAAATACATTTGCTTAATAGTACAGTGACATTACTATGTATGTCTAAAAGGATCGAACCCATGCTTCAGAGTTCGTATTCAGTTTGGTCCAGCAAGTCTCTCAGTTCGTGTTCGATTCTGTCAAATAATTTCACTTTGTTCGGCTCGGTTAGTTGTAATGAAAAGCAAATTCAATTTCAGTGCGTTCGGTTCAATTCCCGTCTGTAGCCACATATTAGCAATGACTGCCATCATCCAGCAACATCAATGAGACACACTGGAAAACACATTTTGAAGGCAAATAGCAACAATGCTATTCAATGCCTTCAATCAAATTCAGTGTATTTCAGTGATTCAAGTACTAATTTAAAAAAACAAATCACAATACAAGTATGACTTGGAATAATACTACTCTTTATCTCCCCTTAACCTACTCGTCCAATCATATGGCTTCCACAGTTCCGCAACACGAAGCACTTTTCGTCTCTGGTCTTCGAACCGTTCTTTGTGTGGTTTTCTCCACAACTGAGGTTCCAGATCCAGCATGCCACCCACCACCTCCTGCAACCGAGATCTTGTTATATTAACATAAACACAATCGAGGGTCGGTTGGGGTAAAATTTGATGAGCAGCATTTGATGGCCCAACCCCAAAACCCCCTACAGACGCAAAGATCTCGCAGATATCTCTTACGGAAGCTGAATTGTAGCCAATTTTGTGTCAAACTTCGTTGCCTTGGGCATAAATATAAATGGCACTGTTATAACTGGCCGACCCCGACAACCCCACCCTAAAACCAAACCGGAAGTGAATCAGATGATCAGTTGCTAAGATACGGTCATTTGAAGTTCTTCCAAAAAGAAAAGTCGGTCTAAGTATTACACTGATGTCAGATACTCCTCTTCGCTACGTTAGGAACTTAAGGTGCATTCTCACTGCATGCGTCAACGTGTGTTAACGCATGTTTACGCGGGTCAACGCGTATCGCATATTCATGAGCCTCAAAGCCTTTCGGAACCTAAATCAGCATCCTATTGAAACTTCTAGGACCCTTTAATCGGTTGGCTCATGAATATGCAATACATGTTGATGCGCGTTTAACACATGTCAATGCACGCACATTTACTTGCATTGACGCATGCAGTTAGAACGCACCTTTAGCACGCGCAGAGAAAAAAATAACATATCTGGAAAAATGTGACATCAAAAAAAAACTCATATACATCAGACTGCCAAAATTTAAAACATACTCGGCCAAAGTAAGGCGGGAATGACTTCTCATCTTCAATAACATGCGCAAATCCACCTTGTGCACCAAAGTCGACACAAAAGTAGGCAAAGCCTTTCGGAACCTAAATCAGCATCGCAAATGAATTAATATAACAAACACTGCCATACACTGACTACACAAAAAATGATAAATTCTCACTTATTTGCAGTCATATGCAGCAGTTAGCTTTTTACAGAGAGTGAGAAAGTTGCCGACATAGGCTGAATATCTTACATATGGTAACATAAAAATAACAAATTGTTTACTCAAATTCGTGAAAGAGTCACTGACAGCAAAAAAAAAACATAAAATTCTACCATGCTATCATTTCCTATGTCCTCAGTCCTCACTTTTATTAATGTAGATCAACGCAGAATGCAAAACAGATTTTTACCACGCAATAATATAACAAACTAGAAATTTGGGGCAAAGCCCAGCGTGAGTCCACCTGGTGCCCTAAGTCCAATTGTGGGGGTTAATTCAAGGGGTTGAAATTTCTCCGGTAGCAAAGTCACGTGGCCCGAAGTCAAATGCATTAGCATACGCAGAACACGCATTGTCGACTTAGGGTGTGTCAACATCCGCACCTGCAACTTTTTGTTTGTGAACCAAAGTTCACCAAATTTTTTTCGCTGAACCCAGCAGGGACAGTTGTTGCAATTCGCTCTTGAATTGTGCAGTGCAGCCAAAGATTGCAAAAAATAAAACCCCTTATTTTGGGAGTTCACAGTCTTTCAAAGTCATCGATGTTGATACGACTTAAAAGCTCATCACTAGTGCTTGTTGTTGCCAGCATGCCCATACCTATCTGCAATCATTTTCATGAAAGACTGGCCAACAGTGGTAAAATAATGACTTTTACGAAGATACCGCTCTTTGATGCCCTCGTGCACAGGTTTCCTTGAATGCAGAAAATTGATATTTGAACTGTCAAAATCTACGACCAGTGCTAAAAATTTCATGTGCAGCTTGTCCATGTCTATCTATATTGATTTTGATGCAATTCGTTCTTGAAATGTGTTTCGCAGCCCAAAATCGCCAAAAAATTCCATAAAAACCACTATGTTGGTGTTCAAGGTCAACCAAGGTCATTGCTTTTGGTGTCAATTGAAAGCCTGTGTACGACTTTCTATTAGTGATCAACGGTAACCTAAGCCGTATCTTGCACCGTTTCAGAGATACAGCGACTTACTGGCCAAAAATCACAAATTTTCCCTATCTCCTCTGATTTAGTGCCCTTGCTCGAGATGACCCTTTCAAATTTTTGGAAAAGCTTACGGATCCTGAAACTAGAGTCTTCCAGGCAGCTGATAGGGAAAATTTCGTGATCCTAGCTTGCACCGTTTTTGACTGACCCACCCATGTGACAAACAGACAGACAGATGGACAGAGAGAACTGCGATGGCTAAGACCTGCCATGGCAGTACCTACTTTCACGTGCAAAACAGGCTTTTATTGGAAGTTTTACAGTATTCATACTATAATGCAGCAGCGAAGTGACAACACTTCATTAGTGTAAAAACAGAAGCATACTGCTCTTCTGATATCTTTCTGACTGAGATCAATGAGCTTTTTGTTGTCAGCCCATTCCTTCTCACATTCCTGAATCGCCTTCTACACTCAGCCATACACAGACAGTCATCACCAGCCACTAGCATCTGTATCACTGCTGCTTCTACTATCCGACACATTTCACATTACGCTGAATTCCCGCTAAAACATGTTTTACAGAGCAGTGCCAAGTTCCTCTGCCACCAATACAACACTACAGAACTGGAAAAAAACAGTTTTAAAGAAAATGCCTGTACTAAAGTATAAAATGTTGGCAGTAACAAATTGCAATCCTTCAATGCTTTGACACAGCTAGCTTGCTGACATGATGAGCATCAAACCCACAGGAAGTCCTGCCCAATAATTCAAAGTCCACCTTATTGCAGTCACTGCAGTTAAAAGTTGGATAGTATTTGATCAAAAGCAGTACAGTAGTAGACTAGTAGTGGTTAAAATGTCTGAACTGGCTAAAGACTGCCAGTACAGTAATTTATTTTGCAGGAAACAGTAAAATTTTGCAACAATGTGTATTTCAGAAATGGCTGGAAACATTTCTAATGACATAAACTATAATGCATGCAACAGCTCAGGTGACACGGTGAACTTGCTCCGCAGACAAATATGCACGTTAACAGCATTAACAATAGTGATAACAATAACATATATTAACCAATGTGTCTAACGGACAAATAGTTGTACGTGAATGGTAACCTTAAAGTAGATTGGAGCCATGTCTCCAACTTCCTTTGGGAGCGGAATACATTCAACGACCATGTGTGGGTAGCGCTTTAAGTTCATACATGTTTCCATAAAAATGCAGTCGTCCCCACGATCACTAAACATCCGTGTTAAACCTTTCCGAAATATCTGTACACAACAGCATGATTTAATGTGCAAAGCAGTCATTCAAAACACTGCTGCAGCAAAGAAAATGCCTAAGAGGTATAAACTACAATTCTTTGCATTTCCAAGAGACAATTCTCTAGCACTAATAGGTATTTACGAGAAGGAGTGACTTGGTGTCAATCTGTGAACCTAAACAATCAATCATTAGTTTATTATGCCAAAGTCAGCACGACAAACATTAACGTATAAAATTGAATTTTTATATCTCTAACTGCCTGCAATATAGACAATACTCCACTTCCAACAGCAGAAAAATAATCAAAAATAAATAAATAAATCGACAAAGGCAATCATCACAAATACATCGAGGCAGCATTTAGCATCAGTTTCAGTGCGCTTGTCAGCAAATAATGTGAAGAATTAATGCGCCTCTGAGTCATATGTGATATATGGTCTTTTGATTAGAGCTGGTAATGACTAACAAAAATTAACAGTTAATTTTTTTAAATAATGGCGAATTAATATCAATTTCAATTAAAACTAAACTGACCTTGTTCAAGAACACTTAAATAATCAAAATTTGCTAATCAATATATTTAAACCTTTTAGTTAATTGCCATTTCATTGACTGATGGATGTGAGAGCAACTATTGCACACTGAATAGAGAGACAGACCTTGATTTCGTCCCAGACGTCCTCATCAAGCATGGTTGCCTGTACGACATGCTGCATTGGCACAATTAGACAGTGGCTGTCATTCAGCGACTGATGGCTTGGAACTATGAGGCAAACCTGAAATCGCAGTAATCACAGTTCAGTCAAACACTCCGCACAGCACTACACCATATCTGGAAAAAAAACATCACAAACATTATCGATTGTCACTTGAAGAAAGGATATCCAATTTTAATAATTTTTGGTACCAATATTTCTGAAACAACTGGCCATCAAATGATCATTCAATATTCCACCTCAACCAATGTCTAATTCTGCACTTCTTGGGAAAAACAAAACCAACAAAATATGAGTTGCAATGAACAGAAATACGTCAAAAATCATCCCCAACATTATCACTTGTGATTGTAAGAAAGATTGCCAGATTTTAATAATTTTTGGCAGAAACATTTTTGACAAAACTTGCTATCAAATAACCATTCTATTTCTCATCTCACCGAGTGTCTGCTTCTGCACTACATGGGAAAACCCAAACATGCAAAATAGAATAAAGATTCGATATTTCGTTGGTTTTGTTTCCCTAGATAGTGCAAAAGCAGACAATGGGTGCGGTGAAAAATTGGACAGTCATTTCATAGCCAGCTGTGTCAGGAACATTGATATCAAAAATTATAAAAATCTGATAATCCTTCTTCAAGTTACAATCAAAAACGTCCAAGATGTTTTTTTTCTGGACACGATGTACAGAGTAAAGTCGTATTGTTTACTGATAACCTAAATGAAGTTAAAGATTCAAAACATGCAATGCACATTAACGTACACAAATACAAAAAAATAAGCAAGCACGCATTACTAAAAACATACTCGAGTGCTAAAACAAAACCAGCAATAAAATGGTACTGTTGGTACTCTACAGACAACCAAAGAAAAAACAGAGCTAGTTATTACTACTCTAAAAAACATATTTTAGATACAGAAGTGTAATTATTCTCACCTTCATACCAATGGCAATTATGAGATGCTTTGGAATATTGCCGAAGCAATATGGACATTTATCCAATGCTGAAGACATCTTCTTATGTTCTGTAACCGTTTAAAGACAGAAAAACAGCACCACATTCATGAAAAGATTACAGTAGCTATTTCCATTGAGTGCTAAACAAATCTGTAAAAAGACAGAAACCAGAAAGACACTAAATTAAAACCAAAAACACAAATATGAAAATTAACAAATATGTAATACGTATAAGCTATCACTTTATAACAACAGTTCCATCTAATTCTAAACACACAAGGCAGACGAAACACACTGCCAATCATACCAATAATTGCAAGCTGTCGTTCTCGACTCTCAACATGTGACTGGGACTGTTTGCGTGATGCACGGTCAATCAGTGCGTCATCCACCTGGTAATCTTCCTCCGTCCCTCCAAAGCTCTGATGTACACACAATTTAGTGTCTGCCATTTAACAAACTTTGTACTCAAGCATACACCGGCACCAAGTTGTATAGATCTGCATCGGCCGCAATCTACGCGATTCATTTATTAAACATGTGAATAAAAGTTTTCAAAAATTATGCTTAGCCTAATGTATTTGGACTTGTTACTTTTACAGTGTAATATTTTATTTTTACAGGAACATTGGGAATTATATTTTGCCTAATGCAGAACAGTATCATTTCACTTTGACAAGCACTACTGTACTGTAACCATGGAAAAATGGTAGCTACAAATAAGCTACATGCTGCAGCATTCGCTACATTATACTAAAAGGTCCATGGCCACGGTCAAACTCACTCGCACAATTTCTGTAGATTTAAATGAGACATTTAATCTCACATATATAATATGTCGATTTGAGCTTCATAAATATATGAAATTAATGTGTGATTTCAAACGAAATGCGGCATTACGTTATGTTACGCGAAATATTCTAATCTATCAGTGCCTGCGGTGACGTCATGACCCTAGCCTATATAGATCATGAATATTAATGGCCTAGCCGACGACGTCCTTATTCTAGCCTAGGCCATTAATATTCATGACGTCTATAGGCTAAACTCATGACGTCACCATGGGCCATCATGGCGGCGCATTTTCTATGACGTTTTCGTAGATCGTTGACTTCAAAGGTAAATTTTTACGTGTTGACAAAACGCTGGACGCCGATATTACTGTCAAAGTTATCAGAAAATTCTGCACTTTCAGGAAAATGGATAAAATGTATATGTTAATTTTGGTGTCCACGAACCTTTAAGGTTGGTTGGTGGCCTGGCATAGTGGTAACATGTTTCATCCAATCAATGAAGATAAGCCATCTCTGTACGTAACCAGCCACCTGCGTCAACTCAGCCTTCCATCCCTCTGGGGTAGATAGATCAAGTACCGGCATATCTAGCTGGGATTAAGGTCGGGTGCGTTCACCTGTGTTGGGTGGCAGGTAACACTGTGTGATCCCATATGGCAGGTGACGCTCCGTAGCTCTGAAATGGGCTGGGATGAGCTATAACACCATCTAGTGGTGTTATAGCTCTTAATGGAAGCCCACATATCCAGATCATCAGTCCTAACCATTTCAGTGGACTTCATTTAGATGGCAGACTTTTTCAACCTAAATCTAGCTTATGCAAAGTCTATGGAAACTGTGGTAACAATTTCTACAAGTTGGATAGCCTGTCATCAAACAAATGCATCAGAACAGCCTCTGATCATCAACGTAAGAGCAAATGCAAACACAGAATATGCACTGAATGATTCTGAAGCCTCACTTTCACTCTCAACAGTGCTAAAAGTACTTATTAAACATCAGCCGCAGTGGCATAATGAGTAACTTCACAAAAACGCATAAAAACACACCCGACTTGCGAGACGAGCAAACATGCGGTTTTGATCCTCAGCCGTTCCAAGCTTCTCGCGTTCCACCTTGTTACCACACAACCACAGCACTACATCGTTACAAATAAGCTAAGTTTGTAATTAGTTAATGTAAATATGGCATTAATGTACACATAGCAAAAGTGTAACAATGTAACTAACTATCATGACATCAAAAATTACTATTTTGTTCGCAAAACTTAATTACAATTCTGTAAATTGATGAACACAATAACCATAACAAGTAGTGCTGAAAATCCAGCAGTAAATAATGGAATAAAAAAGTATCAATGGCCATCCATGAGCAATAAGCTTAACACAGAAGTTAAGACAAATGAACAGTTACCATTGTTTGAAGATTGTAGTTGTCGTCATCATCAAAGTAGCGTTCACGAGCACCCAACGTTGAATGAGTAGACACCTGTGCAAATAATGCATGTGACCATATCAACCATATTTGCACATAGCTGTAGTGCATGAGCTTTTTAACAACAAGCCATATAGCATGCTCTTAAATTCTGCACGGGCCAAACCAAAGCATAATGTCATCATCATACCAAACACCATGGGCTGGATGTTCAGCACCAATAGCAAGCAGAAAACCACTGTGAACCACACTGTGTCCCAAAAAAGCATCCCCGACATTTTTGGCTGTAACTTGAAAACAAATTATCAAATTTTGATAATCTTTGGTATAAATATTCCAGGCACAACTTGCCATCAAATGACCGGTCAGTTTCCGACCTCACTCAATGCATGCTTCTGCACTACCTAGGAAAAGCAGATCAAGCATAATATGTGTTGAAATAAACAGAAAACCTGGAAAAAAATCCCCGACATTATCGATTCTAACTTGAATAAAGAGTACCAGATTTTAATAACTTTTGGCACAAATATTTCGGACACAACTGGCTACTAAATAAGCGTTTTAGCTTCTACCTTACCGAACGTCTGCTTTTGCACTACCTGGGGAAAGCAGACCAAGCATAGACTAGCATAGTACATGTTAAAATGAATGAAAAACGTCAATAAATTCCATCTATCCTAATCCATAAGCCCCAACTGCCAGTCTATTACAAGGTTTGACTGTCACTAAGTAGTGATGTCTACCAGAAGAAGTTGAGGAATGTTTGTAAAGTCAAGAAGCGACTGGTAGAGCCTGGATTGGTCTGGAGCTGAACATTATCAATAATGCTGTCAATGAATGGAGAAAGCAACTTCTTGCCTGTGTTCACATGGTGCGTCAACACTTCAAGCAATTTTACTGCAGGCAGTTAAAAAATGGAGAACTGTATGAAATGTCAGCCAAAGTGTCAGAAATGTGAACAAAATGTGTTTTTATGCATTACGTTAGTTAAGCAATCATATCACATTGGATAAAAAGTGATATTTCGCTGGTTGGGTTTTCCCTAGGTAGTGCAGAAACAGACGTTGGGTGAGGTGGGAAACTGAATGGTCATTTGATGGAAAGTTTTATCAGAAATATTCGTACCAAAAATTATCGAAATCCGATAATTGCTTTTCAAGCTATAGTTGAAAATGCCGTGAATGCTTTTTTGGGACACAGCGTATGTAATCAGTAGCTGCAAAACTCGTGTGTAAACAGCAGACAAAGGCAAACTACAGTCAGCAAACCCCACAGAAAAATGCATCTCATAAATGTTTTCTAATTCTGCATCACCTACCGATCTTGCTCTTTCAAAGTTTCAAAAACGTGCAAATTATGCAAGTCACTGCTCAGTCTCTAACTAAATGCTACTGTTAGTTTTTATCAGAACTGTCCAATGATTAATTCTTTAACTGTGCTGAAACAGATGTGGTGAAACAGATTAACAATTCTGATCAAGAATTAATATCTGATTTGCATTGTAGGCATACAATAAATCATCAAGTGACAGAAGGTCGTTCGTTGTCTTGCTGCTGAAGACTGAACTTGTGCAGCATCGCCTCCACTACAGCTGCCCAGTAACATGTCTTACACTAGTTCACTCTGCCATCAGTCACTGAAAAATTGATCTACCTGACACAGTATGTAACAGCTATAGTAACACGGGTTATACACTCTTACCTTCTCTTTCTTGCGCCGTCGACGCTTTAGTTCAACGGCGTGCTTTCGATCGGGAAGTGGTCGAGACATGCCTCGTTGATCTGTTCGACTGAGAACTATGATCTCATCGCTCTGTGCAGCTGTCGCAGTGCTGGCGGAATTTCTTTCATGTGAAGCCTTCGCACTGCGAGCTGCATCCAACTGCGCCTTCAGCTGAGTAGCCAGGCTCTGAAATTGATAAATAATACAGCAAATAGCTTCTTAATGTACATCCAATCACAGAACGAACTAATATTGCTAGAACTTACAAGCAGCTACAACTACTCAATAACTAGATGTTTTCTTAATGTGTCCGTCAACATAAACTAACAGAACTAATCTCAGTAAAAAATTCACACAACACAGATAAAGTTATCTGCTATCATTAAGTCTGCTTCGAAATTCATGGACAATTACACTGTACTGCTAACATAATGTAAAAGAACTCACAAACATAACAGTTCACACACACCACAGCAGCAGTTAGTTCAGAAGAAAGTTGTAGAAAAATTTGCATGAATTATGCATACGTGAACTTATAGATACCATAATACGATTGAGTGTGCAAACTTTTAGAAAATAAGTGATATACGCTGTGATTGGATGTTTGCACACCTGTGTGAAAAAAATAAAATAAAACATTTAAAAGAAATGCACATCACTGCCAATCATCTCAACTGCAAAAGCTGGTTAAAAACAAAGCTGTACAGTACATGACAACTCAAAATGCTTCTCAGCTAGTTGCACTTCTTAGAAAAATTATTTAAATAAAATGCATTTAAAGGCATTTACCTCATCGCCCATCATCTCTGCTCGAAGAACTTTTGCGCCGAGCCGATTTAACTCTTCTTCGCTGAGAATGCGAGTTGTTTGCTTCGCAGCTGCCATTTGCTGTGGTTTATGTTGACCTGCATCCGCCTTATCCTGTGCTTTACTGCTGCTGGATGACGCCTCACTGTTCGTACTATCTGTGTCACTGTCCTCAGATGATGCTGCACCACAATGTTCAGCAAAATAAACACTTTAAACATAACACAGCTAGATGCATAAAGCTAGCACAAACATTTCAACTGCTTAACTATTAAGCCAGTGATTCAAACAACTAAAAGTATGAATATGAAATGTTTGGGACATGCTATGTGACAAAACTTTCAGATATATGAACAAGTGATGTTACATGATGTTGGTACTAATTTGTACAAATCACTATGGTCACAGTCATGCACAGGCAATAAATTAAAACAAAGTAGTAAAGTTAACAATAAAGAGTGTGATTCATCAAAAATCTGACTCACGGTAAATGAGTGAGTGAGTAGGGTTTAACGTCACACCCGACACAATATAGGTCATTTCGGGGACAACTTTTTCAGGCAAAATACGCACAAACACAGTAATGGAACACAAAGTTTAACCTCTACAGAAACACAAAACACAAAAAACAAGATAAATTGTAAGAACTCCATTATACATGTGCATATGTAATTAACATAATGATGGCTTCACACAGCAGTTAAACAACGACATTTGAAAATTCACTCTGCAATTAACTGAACAGGCCAAAGATGCATATGACTACATAATCCAATACTTGGGTTTGTTACATTCTAGCAACAACAGAATCTTTAGCAAAACTACCAATATATTTCGTACAATAACAAAGTGTGGAAAGTTAAAACAATTCATGAACATGATAGTTGATATTAGACAAACTCAGCACAATGCTTTACGTTACTCATTGCTGTGAGCAATAACTATCCAAAATGGAACTATAAAAATACACAGTACATGCGCAATTAGCAAAACACAGAATGATCAGTCCAAGTAAAATAATTACATGACTTTGAAGCTTTTCTTGTTGAAATCTGTGAACGTGTAGCTTCAGAAGTCCTAGTAACTGGTTGTGTCTTAACATCAGCAGTTGGCTCTGGCCTTCTGCCTTCGTCGCGACAGACCTTCTTGTCCTTCACCTCAGAATCGTTAAGACTTATAAAACGGGAATCTTTCTTTCGCCACGAGGCCATCGCTCCATAATCTGACAAAGTGTGGTTAGAGTTTGTGCTGCTGCGCTGACTCTCTCCAGGTTGTTGAAAGCGGCTAGAGTAGGATTTAGGATGACTGCTTTGAGAATCTTTCTTCCGCCATGAAGCTGTCTCTTGATAATCTGATGAACTACGACAACAGCTTGTGCTACTTTGCCGACTCTCTCCGGGTCGCTGGAAATGACTCGAGTAAGACTTAAGATGACTGCTTCGTTCATTAGTCTGCGAATGCAACTCAGCTTTCTCTGCTGCCTCAAGTTTTGCCTTCAAAGCCGCGAGAGACTACACGCAAATCCAAACAAGCTATTCTCACTAAACGGAAACAAGATTTGAAACGTTTTGCAAATGCAATATGACATGTTTTTCACTGCCAGTTTAATGCAGTAGGTAAACCACAAGAACAGAAAATTGTTTCAAATAGAACTAAAATGATAAAAATGGAACAAGCACTGATATGTAAAACATCAAAAATCAAGAAACAAAACTGGTCAAGGAAGATACAGAAGCCTGAGATCAAAGAACTAAAAAGGATCAAAACAATGAAAATGAGAAAAAAACATGAAAGCTCTAAATAACAATCCAGAGATTCATGAAGCATACCACTAAACAGACTCAAGGTAATTTAGAAATAATCAACACAAATAACAAGAAATCCACACGTCATCACAGAATCGGACAAACCCCGTATCGCTCAGCTGCTATTTCCTCAAGTGGACGGTTTTCTTCAGCAGCGAGTTCAGTGCATCGCCTGTATGCCTTCTGCCACCAGCTAAGACCCCCATCATTCATGCGTGGCACAGCGGCACCAGACGTCGGTGGTGGGGGCGGGTTGTGATCAGGATGCTCTGGTGGCAGTCCGATGCCTCCGTCCTTCCAGTACGGATTCAGCTCCCGGCTGCTCCGGACTTCATCTAACGCATCTGCTTCCGCTTGCCGTGCCTCGGCCTTGGCGTTTCTCTTCCGTCTGGCTTCAGCAGCTAATGAAAAGATGTCAGCAACCTCATCAGTCATCCAGCTGTCACGCTGGCAGACATCAACACATCAAACTGAGATGCACACAAAATAATTTATTTAGCCTTTATTAATTACTTGCTCACACTTGCTGCAGCAGATGCCCTGCACAACTGAATTGTCCCATCCCATCAGCTTCCCTACAGCATACAAGGTCCAAAAATGGCACCTCCGTCACTAGGATACTTTCTGATGTAAGCAAGCACGGTTGCCCATGCTGTATTACACAGCACAGATGGCTGCTAATTTTCACCACAAATACCAAATGCAAAATTTCTGCAAACGTTTTTGCCAAAAGCACTTCCTGATGGTACAAAGTATTCATCACAAACTGGAGCTAATCTTTTCTTTTGCAATTTACGTAGGCTCTCCAATGCCATGACCCAAAATTCAGATGCCACATAAAAAAATACCAGCTCAAACTTATTACACTGTTACATATACCGAATGAAAAAATATTATGTTGAATTAGTGAATGAATAGACAATACAGAAAAAATAATAATGCTATGCGAAATACAGTGCAACTCTTTTAACTCTTTAGTGAAACTTACCTATAACCAGTCAGCAAGGAAATGAATCATATAAGCTAAATGGTGAGTATGCTAAACAGCCATTTCTCACATACAAAGCTATATCTGGTTAGCATTATTAGCATTATTACAACGGGTAACTGTTGTAAAACATAAGGTCTTCCGGACTATCATTCCAGGCAGCCTAAAAAGATTACTTCTACCTCAATACAGATTACAGATGGAAAGAGCACATACTTCAAGCCTTGGACCAACAATTCTCTTTGCAGCCTGATCAGCTGAAGATGTTGACTGAATTGTCGCTGGAGATGCAGTCTTCTCCTGCCAAACCAGCTTATCATCACCTTCCTGTACAGCATATTAGCAAACACTGCCTCTATGCTTTCTTGTTTTTCAAACATGAGACACACACAGAGTGAGCGAGGGAATAGTTTTACATCCCGCTCAACACATAATTGGTCATATCAGGAATATCACTGCAGGCACCGCTAATGACAGCAATAGTCAACAGCAAAGCATCAAACAAACTAACACCAAAAACATGAATTACTACAATAACCTACTTGGTACCTACATACACATACAAATGAACATAATACTAATCAACAAGTGATGCATATACAAGTCTAATTATACCAATATAAAACTAAAAGTTGGTTTTGGAGCCTTCTATGCAAAGAAATGGATTAGGCCTATTCTACAGCTCACAGGACCTGAACCGGACACAAACAGACAAACAGATAAATGTTCACAACACACTACCAGTAATATGTCCTGTATTGTACTACTGTTAATTGCAGCTGCTAAGACTCGGTGCACCAATGCATCAACACACTGATAATATACTCAGACTGGCACAATGATAACAAGCATTATAACACTGCAACATGCCACAGTCAATGATCCATAATATATGTTTGCAAAATGCAAACATTAATCGATTTAGAGCTATAAACTACAAAAAAATGTTCTATCTGAAACATTCTGCAAAATCGGAACTCCAACATCTTAAGATTTCTGGCTCTAAATCAAATTTCTCAGATCCTCCTCAAAGCACTAAATTAAATTCATACTACTAAACATAATCCTTCATCATTCTTTGCATATGCATCACACAGCCATCCTTTTTTTCAACTGAAAGCACATATTGTTCACTTGTCTCACCTAATAGAAAGTTTGTTTGAACTGTATCGCCAACATACCATTTCTGGCTGACAATCTAGATGATCAAAAAAGTTAAAACATTATTTTGTGCAATATTTCTCCCAAAATTGAGTTAAGATAATCAGTGTCTAACCAGTAGCAATAAAAATACAAGAAATTTAAGCTAATGCTCACAAGATGCACAAAAGCCTATAGCAGTTCCTGTTCGCAAACTGTCTGTCTATCTTCAGCCATTTCATCGCAGTTCATTCTTGGAGTGTGTGCTGCAGCCGAAGATCGCAAAAATCAATAAAAAACCCTTCTTTTGGAAGTTCAGGGTCTTTCAAAGTCATCAATGTTGACACGACTAAAAAGCTCATCACTAGTGTTTGTTGTGATAGGCAGCATGCCCATGCTTATCTGCAACTGTTTTCACGAAAGACTGGCCAACAACAGTAAAATAGTGACTTCTATGGAGGTACTACTCTTTGATGTCCTCTTGCGCAGGTTTCCTTGAACCTAAAATATCAAGACTTAGACTGTCAAAATCTACGTTCAATGCCGAAAACTTCATATGCAGCTTCTCCGTGTCTATCTCAATTGATTTTGGCGCAATTCACTCTTGAAATGTGTCTCACAACCCAGAATCACCAAAAATCGATAAAAATCCCTTATTTTGGTGCTCAAGGTCATGCAAGGTCATTGAATTCGGTGGCAATCAAAAGCCAGCATATGACTTCCTATTAGTGATTAATAATAATCTAGGCCCTATCTCACACCGTTACTGAGATACCATACAGCGACTTATTAGCTAAAAATCACAAATTTTTCCTACCTCCCTCTCATTTAGCACCCTCGTTCAGGGTGACCCTATTCAAATTTATGGAAAAGCTTTATGGTTCCTGAAACTAGAGTCTTCCAGGCAGTCGATGGAGAAAATTTGGTGATCCTAGCTTGCACCATTTTTGACTGATCCACCCGTGTGACAGACAGAGAAACAGACAGACAGAATTGTGATGGCTAAGACGCACTAAACACTGTAGCTGCTTTTGCACATGAAAACTATAATCTAATGCATGAAGTTCTGTTGTTTCTTGTTTATCATACTTACCGAGTCCGAACTGCTATGCTTCTTCTTCTTCTTCTTTGACTTTTCCTTTTTGTGCTTTTTCTTCTTCTTCTGACTAGAAAGTGCATCTTGCAAAGCCTGTTATCCACAAATTAACAAAATTAAATGTAAATTACAATAGCAACTACGACCAAGAAAAAACGTTAATACCAGGCATCAAATTGTCGTGAACTTCAAGAACTAACGATAGTCATCGGCAGAATTTCACATCATAAGCATTATCAGATTATATTACACAGTCATCATTGGAAACACTGACATGGAATTTCTAGTTAGTTCCTTGCTATCTATAAAATGTGGCTATCCCCACAAATCTGGAATCGAAATCGGGTGCAACTTCCCCCAGTTTTTGGGCTCCAGTTCTCCCCATTTCTGACTCAAGTTTTCCCCTCTAT
>Ga0209671_1001981_pt1 | contig 18150 bp, 12 predicted proteins | sample WorMetHERISLAND2_2_FD_187401 | JGI IMG/M metagenome (GOLD analysis project Ga0209671, IMG submission 187401) | Marine gutless worms symbiont microbial communities from Max Planck institute for Marine Microbiology, Germany - Olavius geniculatus... | ecosystem: Host-associated > Annelida >...
TTTCACTGCCGTTTTATCACCAAAAAAATGGAAAGTGTTGTGCTTAAGCATTATTGCAGTTTGCAGTTTTGCTTTAAGTTTTACACTAAGACAGTGCAATCCCTTTTTTCTGGGACACAGTGTAGTTGTTGACATACATTTTGTGATAACAGTGTTTGGACGTTTTATTCTTCGGCTAAGTCATTTTTTGCAGATGTGTTTATTTGCTTGGTTGTCTGGAATTAGTCTGTGATTTTAAGTTAAGTCATTAAATTCTCTCTATGGTACTTGCGCTATGTTTGCTGTTGCCAGAACGTAGAATTTTTGCTAGCTTTTCGTTGATACCGCACAGAGAGCAGTTGAGCATTTACATATATGGCATATTGTTCTTTGAGTAAAGCTCATGAATCTTACGTTGGATTGTTAGAGCTGCATTTCGTATTTCAATGGCTGTCTGTAGATCACGTGATATGTAATCACACCAGTCGGTTTTCGTCTTCTGAAAAGCTTTCATTACATTGTCCAGTGAAATCCTGTTTGTCCACACATTGTATTTGAACTTTGCAGCCCCGTGTACGGTTATAATATTTGGTAATATACTTGTTATGTGTGCCAAATTATTTTCCGTCTTTAAATGCTTTAAAAACTTTTACAGTGTCCCTCTGTTTCTGTCGGTAAATTAACCATGCATGCACATCATATTTTGGCTCATTTCAGTTCAGTTGTATCGCTTTACAATCGTAAAATGTTCCTATCCAGCGAGTATTCTTATATATCAGTATTATTTCATTTCTTGTAGTCAGCATCTCCATTTTTGCTTAGGTTTTATCTCTGAGCTTGTAAATTACTAGAAAACTTTGTGTAAATGGTGGTTTCGTATGGGTTAATTAATTGATCGACTGAATGACTCAAAGTATTTAAAGTATGCCTGAGCACTTGTGCTAACGTTTTTTTTCATATGCAGTAAATTTCCGTTTCCACTCTGAGAGTGTGCTGAATGGTGACAATAGCTCATTATTATTTTATTGACAAATGCGCTTATTGTTGATGCAGTTTTGTTGTACATTGGCATGGCGAGGACATTGTTACTTTACCAGTCGTAATATGTGTTTTGTATGTATTTGTTGTAGGCTTTCTTGTGCTCGTTATTGGCTTAAAGTCACCAGTCCCTTGTTAATACAGTGCATTGCTTGCCATGCCTGGTTGTTGTTGTATTCACTTGATGCCGAGTTATGGGCATTTACACCCTTTTCCATTTCACTTCATATCAAGCATTTGTTTTGTTATTGTAATGTGACTTGTCATAATTTCTGTACTGCAGAAAGCACTTGATTGTTATGAACTGCGTATGAATTTATGAGACAATCGATTACCGTGTAATTTGTATGTGCAGAGGGTATTTAATTTTGGTGTTTATGAGTTGCAGTATTTTTTGTGTTGTTTATAAATTTCTTATTGTTGTCATCTGCGGAAGTGGTGGTTTGTGTGTTGGAATACAGTTAGTTCATGCTACTTAGAGATGTACCCGGTAGATCGTGTTTAAATAGACAAAGAATTAAGCAATGGATTGAGAAAAATGTTTGTGTTTAATCAACATGTGTTTACAGTGTTAGAGTTCTTGGTATTATTTAGCACTGTCTTTAATCGTTTAAAGCTGTCTGTTTGCGCATATGAAATAAAACAAGACAAAACTAAAAGAAGTCGTTTTCATTTCCCTTCCATTTTTGTCTTTTTTCTATGTATAGATGGTTCGAATGTCGTAGAATTTTGTGCATCACAAAAGCTTTAGTGAAATATATATATTGCAGCAGTATACCGGGTGGACCAAAAAACGTCCCATACATTTGCATGCAGAGTAGTCGAAATAAATCAGCCAAAAAGCACGTGTGTAATGAGCAAACATCTTCAAATATGTCTAAGAATTTTTGCTTAAAACAGTTTCATATCAGCCGAGATAAAAACAAAATAATGTTACACATCATAAAGCAAATTACACAAATGGCTCATCATTTACACAGAAGAACGTCACAATAGGCCTAATCATCAATCAGCTGATCAGCAGAAATGTGCTGAATAGGTCCTCTGTTTTCTTTTGCCACTGCTGCTAGATGCTTCTTCCACTGCTATGTGGCTTTTCTGATTCTGGTTGTCTGATGTCGACATCGTGCCATTTGTCTCTGATAACATTCTGGAGATGCTTGAGGTTTGCAAACGGTTCGCGTCTTTCTTCAAAGACAAGTTCTTGCAAGACATCCCGAACTAAGTAGGTCTAATCTGGCGGAGTCAAATCTGGCGAAAGCGGTGTCCATTCTTGTGAGCTGATTGAATCTGACGCGTTGTCTCGAAAAAAATTTTGAGTTGCTTTGAGTCGAGGTGTGAATAATTCGATTTTTATCTCGCCTTACGTCATTAAGCGGCATTTAGTGCAAAAGGAAATTTATTTCTATAAAGTAGATGCGCCATTATAGTCACGCAAAGTTCGGGACGTTTTTATGGGCCACCCGGTATAAGCATAATAATATGTGAGCGATTATAAGGTTTCTTTCTTTTCGAGGGCACAGTGTAGTAGGCAGCTAATTATGCGTAAATTAAAATAATTAACGCAAATCTACGGACGTAGGCTATGCAACGATTTCACATTGTTTCAATTATCGTTAAGACTGACATTGTTGTTTTTGCTTGCATAAATGGCTGCATAGCAGTTGTAGTTTTATGGTTGCATTGAAAGTGCTTGCATACACAGTGCTCCATAAAAACAACCCCGTCGTTCATATTTTAGCAAACCCAACTCACACAGAGCATGCTACAGTTTATAGTATTAATAATTTACAAGGTAGTGTAGCGACACGTTTTGGGGGTGGTGCCAACTTTACGACAGTTTTGTACTACTTTCTCCCGAATCTGGCAGTTGAAAAATTTTGTAAATTGGTAACAGTTTATAGCAAAGATATCGTTATTATATCAAGTGGTTGTTTTTTATGGAACAGTGTACATCTGGTGTGTTTTGCAGTGTTAACAACGCTGTTACAGCATGCATAATGTACATAATAATAATGATATTATAATAGCAAATTTACCAGGCGTTAAAACGGTCTTCTTGTATGACTGTTGAAGGTGTCTTTTGTTTAATTGAATGTCGTACATGTCTGTAATAAACTGTCTGTTCTCTGTTGTCTGGTCGGTCTTTCAAGTTCTATAAAATAACTGGGAGATGCTTGGAACGCAAGCTACTACCGGCAAGGTGCAGTACACGGTAAAATTAATGTACAATGAAACAGCACCTGCTCTGACGTGGATTTTGGCGTTTCCTTTTTCCTAGAAGTACTAACACAGCACGTAGCATTGAAAAAAGCCTCTCCAACATAAAGTAAACATACATGAGCCGGTATTTCAACTTTTATTTAAATAGTGTGAAGCACTGTTCAACATTTTTTTAATACTAGCGGTTAGCGTTAGAGTAAGCCCCTTGGTCATGCTAGCAGTAACATCGTGGTACTGGCAACTGGAGCCATTTGCGAAAATCTTGGGTGAGCCATTTTAAGCCATTGCAAACATTTCTAAGTGCAATTATGTCTCGTACAACTTGGTAGACAATGTACACGGTGTTTCATAAAAGGGACCCCTTTTTGTTTTTGTTTTATAATTTACTCAAATGGTGATCAATTTACACAAAATTTTTACCAGTTGTAGCTGAAAAAATACTAATTCAAAATATTGCAACAAAATACAAAGTACAAGTTTGATAGTCTCAACTGGTGCTGTCTATCGCTACCCTGCTCCGACGGTGAAAAATTTGGTTCGCTTATGACAAATGTTTGAAGTTTTACAGTTGCAGCCACAAAAACGTGCAAAGCGATGGCATTTACGTGTCTGTGGGGATAGTTGGAATTTCACGTGTTCGAGCAAGACAGTGAACTAGCACACCGAGCTTGCAAAATGGTTGCGTTTTTGGATCGCAAGACGCCTGCTTTCATGTCCCCATGTTGCTTAGTGCTGACACGATAAACATTTTTCATTAGCGAACCTGATTAAGTTCACCATCAAAGCTGGGTACCAACTGACAGCACCAGTTGAGATTATCAAGCTTGTACCGGTGACACATTATGACGTCAGCATTACGTCACGACTAACAAAGAACATTTAACCAACTGCCATATTTTGTTTAACTATTTTGAATTAGTATTTCCTCAGCTACAACTGCTGAAAATTCTGTGTAAATTGATCATCATTTGAGTGAATTATAAGAAAAACAAAAGGGGTCCCTTTTATCAAACAGTATTACACACGTCGCAGTTAATTTGTGCGGGTGAACTGTTCGGTACAGCGTACTGGCACTTATTTCAAAGGCGGTATATACTGTGTACCGGCCGTTCTTGTCAATGGCAGTACGTTGTGCTTTTGAGAGGTTCAATTCAAGATGTCACATCACATAGCCTACAAAAATACGCACCAAATGCTATTCTCGAGCCCATACTGCACTAAAACGCTTATTTTGTCAAAGATTCCGCTGGGAAGCTTACGATGGCTCCCTCGACGGAGGAGATCACCTCTCCATTTCCCTCCCCTCAAAACATGCCTTGCGAGTCTTGATCTCTGCGCCTCGATTGACGATATACGGCACTTCATTTTTTCTACAGATCAAGCACTGTTAATTACTAACTCTGCCGAAGAAAGAGATCAGATTGATAATCCTGGGAATTGTGACCCGGTGGCCTCGACTTGAGCCTATTACTCTGCCTACAAGACGGGCCGAGCCTGGCTGATAACACGCAGGCTGCGTCGCTAGGATCGTCATTGTCATCGTAACGACATAAACAGTTGGTTGCCATGGCAGCGGAGCCAGGTGTGTATGACGTCAGCACCGTGTGAGCGTCCTGGTCGTCATGGTAATCGCTGACGTCAGATGTTGCTATAACAACCGCTGCTGCAGCCGGCTGCCTGTCTGTGTAGGTCGATGATGTACCGTATCGTCTGTGATAGAACTCGTCATGTGCTGCGTTGCCTCCACTGCCACTCAGCCTAGCACAAGCATTGTCAGACGCAATAGTCGATGGATATAATCCAACTCTGACAAATTCATTTACTACTTTCCACAAACTGACTGAACGACAAGACTATTCTTATTTTAATAGCGCCGTTACGTCATGACTTCAGCAGCGCTAGCGCTATAACATCACAAGTCGTCACTTTCGGTTCTACGTGATTCGGAGAACAGAAATGTCTTCAGCGCAAATTTAAAGTCCCATTGCTAGTGAGTTGCTGTCAGTGACTGTTCTTGGCAGAGAGTTCCAGGAGACCGGAGCAGAACGGGGCGAAACGGCGATGTCGATATGTCGTCTCAGTTTATTGTATTTCAATGCAATAACTACAGGAAAAATTCAGAACTTCAAAAAGTTTTACACCGCTTCTGACCTCTTAAAATATCGAGCAGCGGCAACGAGTAGAACGCCTCCGACGAAGACACCGAGAGCGACACCGACAGATACAACCAGCAATACACCTACGCATACACACACACACACACACGAGTTTTCAGCTGATGATATATAGCTTCAGTTCTGCTACTTCTATACTGTCTTTCTGGGAGATTTCGCACAGCATTAACGTTTACAACATTTTTTATTTCAGTAATTAAACTTATTAGTTTCAACTATTGTGTACCAAGTAGCTACACCAACATTCTGCGCAATTCCCCTCTTAGCCTCTTATAGTAGAAGTTAGTTAAAATCGATGCTATTCAGATTTAACAGACAGCGTGCAACCCGCTACGTAATTCACAAAGCGATGCGACGTCACAACCAGAGATTAAAACTTATGGAAACATAGTTTGACTGTAGCCATTACTGAGGTACAAAAGATCGCTATCTTATGTCAAGACGTAGACCTAGTTCGTTTAACTTAATACCTACTTTGCCTGATGCATGTTGAACTGTTTCGCCGTTTTTCGGAAACCTACAATTGTGGGACTTGAATAGGCCTAAGGTTAATCAAAAAATTCCACTAGGCCTATACCGGTACCAACACCCGGCTTGTGAAAAGGTCTGCTCCGTAGTCCCAGAAGTTGTTATTGTTACAAAAAGCGACAAAGTAAAAAACAGTAGCGAGTTAGCGTCGGTGGACGACTGACTGTATGGGAACGTGTCTAGCGGAAAGAACTGTCCCATGGACCAGTGAGTCTGGTCGCCGGTGGCTGTTGTGTCGTGGGTGTGAATGCGTGAACTGCTCGTGTCGGAGCGTGTGGAACAGTTGAACGCCGCCAGTCCGTGCCACGAACCGCTGACACAGTGGAGGGTCCAGACCGCAGGTGAGTCGCGGACTGCACCGGTTGAGTTACACGCGACTGTAGCTATGTCACCGTCTCGTCTCAGCAGCGCACCACCCAAGCGCAGTGCCGGATCAGCACATCCGACCGCTGCATTATGCAATTAGTCGATCAGAAATGTTGTTTTCTAGTGGCAAAAGTATGTCAGAACTACTTCTACGTTATGTCGTGTTTACACGAGGCGACTGTCGCCACGATCGAACAGGCTCAATCACGAACAGGCTCGAACACGTTCAAGCAACCCGTTTGCGGATCGTCGCCGCTATGCAAATTATATCAATCAAAATAAGCTTGGTTTCTGGGGCCTAGACGACCATAATAATGTTCGTTTTATTGCGCGTGGCAGCCAGCGGCTAGATTGGCATAAAAAGGAAAATTACCAGGTCGCAGGAGCTTCAAAACAGTACAACGTTCAAGCTGCAACTCACAGTACCGGATATATTTTAACTAATTTTCACAAATTAACATTGACATTATCATCGTCTGACTCCATTTCCAACGTAAACAGTGTGACGTCAACAATAGCGTAATAACACAGTACATATATCTCCGCCAAACGTTGCGCTGCGACTGGTGCTCATGTACATAATTGCGGCGACCGTCTGTAGTGAATACACGAGGCGATCGTCGCGGCGATCGATTCGTCTATTCAGTAGGCCTACATTAGATGCGCTGGTTAGTTAGTGTCTGCTACCGGAAATTATTTCACCAAAAGATGTGATTTGAGCCGCCGGCGAAATGCAGACAGCTAGTCAGCAGACGTCACATCCTCCGGCAGGTCGATCAAGATCTATGCGCCGACAGCCGGAAAAACTCGGGTTGACAGGATGTACTACTACCATCATCATCATTATCATTATGATTGTTAGTCAGCACGTAAAGACGACACCGGTTACATCATGTACAGCTAACAAAACTAGACGACACTTCGACGCCCGAGCGTCAATGTCGCAACAATTTGAGCCTATACAAATATTTTTCATCTAGCCTTGACCCACCGCCTCGGCTAAACATAACCACTGTTCATCTAACTTTCGTATAGAGTATTCTATGTCAAAAAACCTGCCAAGCCGTTTAGGAGATACGGAAACCCGAAATGTTGCATGTCTGACATTGTTGCGACCTTGACCTGACCTTGACCTTGACTTTGCGACCTTCACGACCAAACCAGATCGTCTTTTGCACATTATCAACTGACGCTTAATGAAATTCCCATCTTAGTTTGCACTATATTGTTGAAAAAAACAACAAGTGACGGACACGTAATAAGCATTAGAGCTGGACAATTGTATCATTATTTTGCGATGGTAGTTACCTTGGAAGTGAAGCAGGAAGTGAACGTTGAGTACTTTGGAGACTATGATGTCGACCTCCATCACGTTGGACGTTGACAAGAACGCATGTGACCTTCGCGCCGCTCCTTCGCACTCGGTCAGTACACGGCTGAATCTCCGTTCACGCAGTGTTGCCAGCTGGTAGCAGACCTTGGGTCTGGTGGCGGCGGCGGGTGGCGATGTGGTCGGCGAGGGTGTGTGGGACTGGGACCAGTCGTCGGCAGAGGGCAGACTGACACGGTGCGCACTGCGCCTGTCCACGGAGGGATGGCCAGGCTGAGTTGGCCTGGGACATGTCTGCTACCAGTCGTCGGCCGACGGCAGGCTGACACGGGCAAAGTTGATGAGCGTAAGATTGATGTGTTGTCCGACGGCGACCGTCAGCCTCCACGGGCAGTCGGCGCCACCACGACCGCTGTCCGTCGTGACGCTGCTTGACAAGTAGCCCGACTGGACACGGAGCGTGATCGGTTGACCAACACGACAGCGAGCGGACGCTGCTGTCACCACTGCATGCGTACAGCACATCGCTTGCAATTACTGGTGCGCTGACGCACGCTATCGTAAATACCCATACAACGCTTCGAGACCAAAGCGCTAACCCGTCCATTCGCAACGCAAAAAAACGCAGGTTGTGTATCTAAAACGTTTAGTTTTAGCTGAGAGTACTGGCTGAGATCTGAAATTGCGTCTACAACTCCAAAATCTGCGCCGTTGGTATAATTTGTGGATAAACTGGTCGAATTCAGAGACGTTTTTATAGAATCCTTTATTCATCGAAAAGACGGTAGCAACAGTAGACAGATATGATAGATAGATACAATGTACGAGTTAACAACTAAGGCAAAACACATCCGAAACATATTAGCACATGCACACAAATCTCAGTTCCTTGCTGGATAACAAATCCTAACATTTCAACAAAAAACTGTTGTTTTTTGTGTGTCTAATTTCGTGCAGATCGATCACAGTGGAGAAGTATGACAGACAGAGGTTGCTGTAGGAGCGCAGTGAAACATACGATGTATTACGGCGACTCTGTGCAATGGCATGATAAAAGGGCCAAAGTCGTATGACGTTGGCCCTTCTATCAGAGCACAAGGGTTTCTACTCCCCCAAATATTCTCATTGGAACCATGTCTAATACAACGTTAGACTTACTTGAGTGTAGCATTTCACTCCGTCCAGCGGCTTCAGCAGGATGAACGACTGAGTGTGACAGACGGATAGACGGAGAGACCACCCTAAGGTAACATGCGTCGCAATAGGCGGCATCCGCCTAAAGCGAGGTTTCAATCAAACGCAATCCACTCAACGTACACAACGAACGGAAACACAATGACAGAAGTGGTCGTTGCGTCAGCTGCGTTCGTTGCGTTGCGTACGTTGCGCGCATTGCGTTGGATGCACACGGGCATGTGCCCCCAAGAGACCACAACATAGTCACAAAATGCACCAAAACACCTCACTTTCAGGCGAAAAAATCTGGAATTTTTCTGGGTTCTCCCATAGTACGAAGAGACACCCCTCTCCACATTTCCCACACCTCACCACACCTCACCCCTTCCCTTTACATCCAGATCCTGGCTACGCCACTGGTTAGATGGAAACCAACCACGCTTAACAAAAAGCGGGCGGACTCGGCCAGTTACCTGGCACACACTGATAGCTGGCCTCCAGGTAAGGAGTGAGGTCGTCGGGGCAGGGCTGACTGCCGTGCAGTTGGGCGACTGGAAACTGACAGGTCTGACGTCCGGAGCACAGTCGGTCAGCATATCGCAGCACGTTCGCCGAGCAACCGATGAACCCATAGTCCTGCTTGACACATCTGCCCAGCCGCATCCGACCGTATACCGCTGACGTCATCACGACCACGTGACCGGAAGCGCATGCGGCATGGAACAGCTCCAGCTGACAGTACTCGCCCAACTCTATGCGTCGACGACACACATTCACAGCAAACATCAAACCCTGGTTATGCTGCAACATCCTCACATCTTTCACCACAGTGTCTGCGGTGTTAAAACAGTCCATTTCGCTCCAGTCAAGCTAATGACTTAAAAAGCACCAGTGCGGCAATGGATATCGTTCACCGATTGGAAACTGACCAATCAGGCAATCACTTATAGTTTTAAATCAATTCTGCATGATTGCTTTAAAAAAAATTTTTGCATCATTTCATGCGTTATTCTAAAAAAAATTGACGAGTGCACAATATGTCAAATCGACGCAGGAAATTGTCTATTAACGGACTTGCGTTTTTCGTGACATTGTTAAATATCAGATTTCGTTTTGATAAGACTGAATTACTACTGAAGTTTCTCAATGTAGGTTTTTATATTTTTCGTGCTATAGCCAGCCGCTAACAGACGAGTTTTATGTTCAATGCATCGAAGAGAGGGGTCTGGGGTATAGCGAATTAAACGACTTAACGGCTTTCACGTCACGACTATTGTTTAGAATACACATTAGGTCGTTAAAAGGACACAGGTTATCGGCTGCATGTTGACGCGAACTCCTACGGAGAAAACGCATTTACGCCGCATCCGTAGCTGCAGCAAACCGGTTCACAAATCTCCAGCAGCCGACATCCGCGCAGCATGTAGTTGAAGCTGTAGGTCGGATATGAAAGCGCCGGGGTTCAATGCCGTAGTGTGGCTGTGCTAGCGTGACTGTGTATGTATGTTAAGATCGGTCTCAATTACGCTGTCGAGTGCTGACGTCGCGCGGCAACTAATACTGATCGATGTCGACCAAATTGCGTACGTACGACCGTCGTACGACCGTCTGTTCGTACGTCGTAGTCGTAGTCGTCATCCTGGGAGCCGACTTTGTATGCTCTCAGTCCAGTTCTGACTGTTCGTTAATTCTCGTACGGTCAGCAGAGAATTTTTATTATGCCGCCCGCAACCTGAGTAGGGCATCTCCCTCCCGTGAGGAAGTTCTTACTCTTATATTTGCAACCCCGGACAACGGCCCATGGGAAAGCGCCAACTCAGTCAAAAGCCCCCTTTTATAGCGAAAAGTCGTAAAAAAGAAATTACTCAAATAAGTAAGTGTATGAATAAGACAGCCAACATAAATTATTTGTATTTTACCAAATGTGATTGGGATTGCAAATGTAAGCGGGACGGTTGACCGGGAGAGAGGGAGGCAATTGTCCGGTTACAACCGACAGTCATTGATTCAGGAACACGTTAACGCTGAAAGACATTAATCTACTACAGTAAACTGAACAATAAAACATGTCGTTTTTCGGACTTAACTATCCCACCGCGCGTCTTATTTGCGACTGGCAAACGCGAGCAAGGGTTTGGTATTGCTGCCGCAGAATTCTGTCACGTTACACGTCTACTAAGTATAACCACTGTAAACCAAACACAAGGCTGTAGAACGTAATGATAACAGGCTAAGTAAATAGCTAATATGCCTTCTGTTTGTCTTCTGATGACAAACGCCAATGTTCCTTTTCCTTGTTTCAGCGTCTTTTGGTTACCGTGAGGCGGTTTATCAGTGTCTTGTTGCATGACAGTTTTTACGCGCGACAGCTAGCTGAGCTCTAGCTATAGCGCGTATTAGCTATGGTAATTCTGTCTTGGTGTCTGTCCGTCCGTCTGTCACAACCCAGTACCGATTCGAGCCTAGGTAAGATAGAGACTCCCGGTTTTCACCTGTGATAGCGATGAAATTGTGTGACACTGGGTACGAGGGTTCCTCCCAAACGAGAATGTCAGAGTGTGTCTCTTCCTAAAATGTCGTTATTTTACCGTTATTGGCTCGTCTAACGTAAAAACAGTTGCAGATAAGCATAGACATGCTGCTTATCATAGCAGGCACTAGTGACGAGCTTCTAGTGGTATCGACATCTATGACCTTGAATAACCTTGGACTGGCAAAATAAAAATTTTTATTGATTTTTTGCGATTTTTGGCTCAGCGCAGGGTAAGTTGCGACGAAATGGGTGGAGATAAACCAAGACAACCTGCGAAAACGAACTGCTATAGGCTGTCGCGCGCCTCATGAGCATTAGTTCAAATTTCTTGTTAATTTAATCAGTTCAGCTCGATTGTTATTTCTAATTTATGAAATACTCGAGATCTCGTCTTGGCTTTAGAAGTGGCAAGAAGAAGACGCTGTGCTGTGGCTGAAATATTGGCGCGCAAATCGATCAAGGTGCGTTAAAATTTAACAAATATTGAAAAACTTGTGAGAACTGACAGCAGATGACTGTATAGCAGACAATGTTTATGCAGTCAGACTCTTCCGGGTGTCATTGTTTATTCTTTACGATTCGGCTTGTTACGGCACAGTGGGAATCACACGACCTCGTAGTGGTGACATGACAAACAGTCGCGTCGTGAATTCAAAAAAAGTAGAGTCAAGAAATTGCAATTTTCTGATAGACAGCTGCAAATTTCCGACTGATAAGATATCGTTGCTCAAAACTTTAATTTTGCTACTAAATTTTCTTTAAATCAAAATTTCGGTTCTAGTTCCAAATTTCGAATTTTACAAAAAAACACCCCCACAAGAAGAACATTTTCCGACAGCCTAACATTTAGGGGCTTCCTGTTCTCTCTGCAGTGACGACATTGGTGGCAACAACGAAAAGCCGCAGTAGGGCCACAGCATACTTTAATGGCCACGCACCAGAAAAGCAGTGGGGAGAGATTCTAGAGAGAAACAAATCATCGGTACAGTCTGGACAGCTGATGCATTTACCTCACTTTTGTGGCAAATTACGACAAAAGCACTTTATATAAACAAATACACCGTGTCCGAAAAAAAGTCTACACTTTTTCCTGAATAACTTCAACAAATGTAAACTAACTTATATAATTTTTGGCACACATTATCATAATGATATGCTTTACTAAAACATTTAATACTTATCTCGTGCCAAAAATTATGAAAACAGATTTAAGTTTGTCAAAGATATGTCAAAAATACCGTAGACTTTTTTCCGGAAACGGTGTAATCAAATATCCATATAAAAGTGTTTTTGAACCAGCAAAGAAAGTAAGTTATAGTAAGTTTTATTGTTTAAAAAATAATAGCGAGATTACAGCACAACGCTTACATGCATCCAATAAATTTTCGTCTTTATTCAGTGCAAACAATGCTAAGGTCAAAGCTGCTGATGCCCCGTAAAACTACCATAGATGGCGATGGCCGTGGTCATACAGTGGAGCGCCGCTCATGGGTTGCACGCAGACCAGGCAGCGTGTATCAGTGGTGGCGACACCGACGGGTCGTGACGTCATCAGGGTTACGTGACGAGCCGAGCCTCGTTGTCGTCTCGCTACATTTCACACAATTTTCTCATCCATCTGACGCTCGCGCTGCCATGACACGCCCTCTCGGCACGCCTCGCCTCGTGTGACGTATAACGCCATCAACTAGGCCGGGCTACTAGCTACTACGTTACGTTATGTCTCGACTGTGTCCGTCGGTCGGTCGGGTCCTTGGCTTTCATGTTTCGAAACCAATTTTCCGAACGACGAACTCGGCCGTGCGTCTTGTATGCGTGCTCGAGGCTACTTTAGCGCGCTCGCTCGCTGCAGTGGCTGACTGACGGCCTATCACAGAAGTGCTGCTGCTGCTGCTGACCATGATGGCGATGACGATGTCGGATGTACTTCACCACTAGTAACGATACGTCACGACACATTCCCGCTCGAAGCCAACCAGAACAAGAGTGCCACACCATTGTAGCGAACATTCACCGATATGTTTATTCGCGTTTACAACCGTGTTTCCGAGTGACGTCACCGGCCGATGGATAAGTAAATAACTAAATTAGGTTGCGGGTAAAGTGGTTCGCCCGAAATTTGCGCGATTTTCCTCTAGGACGAGATCGTCAATGTTGGGGCATCGAGGAGCGGAAAACCTATAAGCTAATTTATCGTGTAATTTACTTAATCTTCAAGTAGTCGAATCCATACGGCCACGATAAACAAAACGTCATGGACGGACGGACGGACGTTGGCAATAGCGCGGTGCGTCGAGCGATAAAAAAAACTCTTTTTAGTCTGTCGCGCGTATTAACTGATAAAAGCGCACGATAAGTAATGCGATAAGGATGACCAAGAAGACAGGAAATATGCTCGACGAACGATGATGGAAAGGAGAAATGATAACATTTGTGATTCGAATTCGATTGCGACCGTCGACTGACTGACTGCTGTCAACTGCTACTGCAGGCACCGACTCAACATTCTGCGAAAGAAACCACCATTCTAGCTCTCCACATGGAACGTGAACCGATAGTGTAACTGCAGTTATTTTGAACACATATTTTTCAGCGATAGTACATCGTGTATCGAAAAAAAACGTTTACGTTCACATGTTGCTTGCTTGTTCACTAATTACTGATTTGTCTGCATTTTTAGGTTCTATTTATTTACAGTGTACATAGCTAAGGCTTGTGATGTCAACCTCAAACCCGTTTCGATAGTTATTGGTCACACACAGAGCACACGCATTGCATTTTTATTAGCTCTGTGTTTCATAGGGCTTCATGGGCAAAGAGACGGACTAGCGGAATGCGACTCGTAATGCGGCCTCTTGCGGGCCACAGTTTTCTCGGTCGTGAGAAGCTGCAGACCTACTAATAATGTCCACTGGAACTCGACATTCATTCTTGCCCTAAGAAGGCAAATTCGGTCTGAGTAGGAACGAACGAAGGACTGGAGTGTATAGTCGCATGGCGGAGTGTCGTGCGGTAATTTATCCTCTTTGAGACGCTGAAACTCTCTGGCGTGATATGTCGCTTGTAATTGGATGATGTGCCGCTATGTAGAGCCGACACGTCGAGTCGCGGCAACTGATGAGCACTGACAAAAATACACGCTTAACGGTGATGGGCACAACCACATCGATATTCTGACTAAAACTCGTGATTTTTCCAATTTCTGATGGTTTGGTGTGAGACGATTTGATTTTAGTTTGGAGAATTTAATTTTCTATAATGTTAACTCAACTTGTTCGTAAGATCTAACTGCAGTTCTTAAGACTGCATCGCATGAACTGTCATTAAAATCAGAAATATAAGCAAACGTCTACTAAAACGTTGTGTAAACTGAAGTAACATACAAACATATGATAGCAAAATATACGAACGAAATTGTTTTTAATTTTTTAGGCTAGGTAACAAAAATTTGCAACAGAATCGACTACTATTGCACAAACAACTGCTGAAAATTCGTTTTGCTTTTATTTTCAATAATTGGTTTTAGTAACATAGACCTATTAATTCGTTAACTTACGGTTAACTAGTTTTTTCTGATAAAACTATTCTTTTGGTTAGACACATTGTTTATATTACATGTATTAGTAAAACATAATTAAGTTATAAATACGTTTTCATAAAATTGTTTGACTATAAAGGCATCGAGACTGAAAAACTTATTAGATTTTAAAAGTAATTTGTATCATAGTACATGAAATATTTCCAAAGTAACATTGCTTCGAACAGCGGCACCTGCGAATACAGATAGTAAAAAAATTTAGAATCACGTAAACTATTTCACTGCGGTTTTAGCTCTCAGACGGCTTGATGGCTTATTGTAATTTGAAAGCATTACTAATCCAATTAAGCCTACAATTTTCGTTTAGTATTTGCCCATCGCTAACAAACGTTTGACACGTTGTGGTCAATTTCTGTACGTTTATACCTATGCATCGTGCTATTTGTCATAGTTTGGCGTCATCATTCTGGACTCCATTACCGCGATGACGTCTAATGACTTTCATACATGCACGACGTCCGTACTGTACATTCATATACATGTAGGCAATGATGTCTAATTTATAGACCTCTTATAGTACAACTGCGGCTGCTGCAGTTGCTGTAAATCATAGTAAAGACACCTATCATGATCCTAACGATGATCGGCATAATATCCAATTCCATATTCATTTCGGCATGTGACTGTGTTACATCCACAGATGCACAAAATGTTATCTGCTGCTCGGCTATAGCCATGTGTGGCACATTTTCGTTTGTGGAAAATTAAAAATCTGCTGTCATAGTCTATAAAAACACACAGTTCTTCAGTTATTAGAAAAAGTGAAAAATGACTACCGAAATTCTGCGTATTTGTTATTACTCCTGAGACTGGATAAGAGTTGTATGCATTTTTATGTCCAGGGCATTTCTCATTTTTATATGCGAGTGCAGGTCACAGACTAAAAAATTGGGTTCTTGCTTGAAATCTGTATAGATTTTGTGCATGGGACCCCAAAGTTTGCCCATGGGTGCAAAGCCATACCGATCATATCGCAGTCATTTTTTTGCACGATCGGGACACAATAACTTTTGTACACGGAGTTTTTTGGGGTTAAAAAACACGTTTTAAACAATATTTAGTGGACTGAAGAACACTGTTTACGTAATAGCACTACTAAATTGTTTCCAGTAGGGTCAAATCATGTCCGAAATTTGTATTTTTGACCATACGTTTTGGCTAAAAATATAGTGTGTGTCTAATTTTGCATGCAGGGAAAAAGGGTGATCCTCTTCTCTTCCCCGTTATCGGCTTCCCGAAATCTGCCATTGCATGTAGGCTAGGCAATAAGCAAGAAAAGCTAGATGAAGATTTTGCCGTTTTAATTAAGATCACGTATAGGCGGAGCTGAGCATTATCGTTACACCTACAGCGCAGTAGTCTGATAATTACTGCGCGTCGTTCAATAGGCCTAGGACTTGCCTAGGTCTAGAATAAACGAGTTCGAGTGGCTGACCGCATGCTGTAAACAGGTCTTAACACTGTTGCGTGTATCGCATGCTAAAAACGTCTTGTAAATGACTGAAGACCAGACAAGCTACTTGTCTCACAAGACAAGCATTCTTTTCGGGCCCAGGCCGATGATACTGTTTTGTAGGCGATTATTTGGTGTAGCTTCTGCCGGAGAGTGATAATGTGTCAGGGGACCGACCGGAAGGGCATTCTATCTCACTTCTTCATTCGATGGCAGATCGGTGACAACGCATCGTTGTCATTCGGACAACGGCCGGGTGCCCGACCGCTGCTGATATTTCGACTCTATGCATAGATATTATCTTCATTACGACCGAGGGTCGGCGCGAGCGGCAAATAATTGACGTATTATACGTGCTATCTGACGGACCGGAGCACGCCGGGAAAGCAGAAATGTATCAGCGGGGCGACGATGTCCGGCTGGTTTCTATGCAAATGCGCGCGTCGCACAAGTCCACGACGCATAATCGCTTCGGCGTGTTTCAGCGACTATGCGTCGCCTAGCAACAGATGATGCGGCCGAATCGACTGTATGTGATGAACAAACTTCTTTCTCTGTCTGTTCATTAAAAGATATTTCTGCTGCCGCAGCTTAAACTTCAGTAATGATTTGGTGAAAAAGCGTGGGTCGTATAATAAGCCGGTGAAAATTGTGTCAGATTTGTTGTGTCTCCATGCATTGACTCGAGTCAAGGTTTACTGAACAACATATACGTTAACTCATCGAAGTACTGTTATTGTTGCTGAAGTAAACTGAAAAAAAGTTTTCTTGCTGTTACCCACACACTCGATGATGTCGATATTTCCATTTAGTCCATCATTCATAATCGTGGCTGCTTGTGAACGCAGAAAGTTAACAGTCCCGTACACTAAACCGTAGTTTCCAATCAACGCAACGGTCTGCTTTTATCCTTGCGTCAGTTTACGTTTCTTGTGTTTGTCACGTACGTTTTTGTGTTCGCTGCGTGCGTTGTTCTGGACGGAAAGTCCGCTCGGTGTTCGGAGTTTGCTGTAACGAATGAGACAGTTGACGTCTAGATCACAGAAGTGTCTCACTCAGTGCAAGTGACACCTTTAGTCGACGTCATTGTCGTCGGCTGCTGTAATTTGCAGTCAGTCAAGCTTCACAGCGTCAGAATCACGTCCACTGTAAATGTGACGCCGGTTGTTTATTGATCTAGACTACTGCTGATAGCAAGCACGTCATGACGGCCATTCTACCGTAGTAAAATCACTCCTTTGTCTCTCTCTTTATACTCGTATATGTATATGTAAAAACAGCTGCGAACTTCTTTCATTCTTTCTCGGGCTGAGCATCCGACAAAGAAAAAATCAAAGGACGTGATAGAATTACTAGAACAACGCAATCGTATTAAGCACATAATTAGCTTGAGGCAATTTAGTGTGCGTCCTTAGGTCCTGTCCATTGCAAACTTTGTACAAGGATCGAAAAAATATTTTTGAGTCAGTCGACTTTTGAGCAAAATTCCATTTCTCTCGTTGCTATCACTTTAAATAATTGTGAACGAATTTCGCGGAGGAGTTGGACGTGGCCAATAAAGAAACAATTAGCTTCTGGCAGCGATCTAAATTTCCTTTGTAAATTTTGAATCATTATTCAAAATTCTTCGTGCACCGTCAAGAGATTTCAGCAGCCGTTCGTGGCCGTATCGCTACGTGACGAAAGCGGCGTATCCCTGATCATCATCATCATCATCGACAACCGTGGGCTCAATGCCCGTTGGTGTCTGAC
>Ga0209671_1001984_pt1 | contig 18132 bp, 13 predicted proteins | sample WorMetHERISLAND2_2_FD_187401 | JGI IMG/M metagenome (GOLD analysis project Ga0209671, IMG submission 187401) | Marine gutless worms symbiont microbial communities from Max Planck institute for Marine Microbiology, Germany - Olavius geniculatus... | ecosystem: Host-associated > Annelida >...
ATTTACTTTTTGTCCAGTAAAATAAAGTGCATCATCTGATAATAGCCTTAATAGGCATTCTGTTTACTTGCTACCTACTGGCGCTAACTGTGCAGCTGCCCTCGTTGACCGTCACGGACTCAGCCTGCACCAGTATGCCAATATGCCATGTGTCGCAGTGGCTACTACCAGCTTCGACCAGCGACCGCTCGTCAAATCATTGTCATCTGATGTATCAGCACACCAGCCGGTGACGCTGAGGCTGCCGTCCGACGTCTCACTGTGCGTCTCGACATCGAGGCACAGTTGAAGGCCAGCCGACTTCGACTGAACCCCACCAAGACCCAGGTGACGTAGATGGGTTCTCCACAACAGCTGGCGAAAGTCAACATTTTGGAGGTTCCGGTGGTGTCGGCACGTATCAACGTCTCGGAGACAGCCCGTAACCTCGGCGTCGTCGTCAACAGCCAGCTGACGCTGTCTGCACATGTGGCCGCCGTGTGTTGCAGTGGCTACTACCAGTAACGGCAGCTCCGACCGCTCGTCAGATCGATGTCATCTGACGCCGTCAAGACGCTGATCCAGGCGTTCATTTCGTGTCGCCTGGACTACTGCAACTCGATGCTGTGTGGCATCATCGATGGTCTGCTGAGCCAGCTGCAGTCTGTTCAGAATGCGGCTGCACGTTTGGGGTCGGGGGCTCGACGCTATGACCACATAATGCCGGTGCTACAGGAGCTGCATATAGGCAAACAAACTAATACTGCACACATCATCTGATTAATATAGGCTCAAAAAATACTTCTATAATGTTAATTAAACTCATTGTATTATTACACTTATTCGACGGTTGCGTGAAAAAGATGTACGACCACAAACGAAAGTCAGCTCAAAAGTCAAACCTAAAGTCAAGTCTGAAGTCAAGACCAAAGTCAAGATTTAGACTAAAGTCTTAGCGAAACTTAACCTCATCCATTGTAAGGAGCTGGTGCTATTCGATTGGTAAAAATATTCTTGCACATAATACTGTACGTGTGATGTATTGCAGTGCGATAACAACTAATGAGAATGGCAGAATGTGGTCAGTTGTTGATTCTGGTCATCATTGTTTTTGGTGATATATCGGTTGCAACACTGACCACCTCTGATATCTGGGGAGAGCCTTTGAAACGAGTAGATTTTGATGTGTCATCATACAGCTTTGCAACATCTACAATAGAGTTTTGGTTCTTTGCAGTCATTCGTTCTGCCATGCTTTCGGGTGCCATCATTGGACGAATGCTGAATAAGCGTGACAGCCAGCAACGGCTGCAGTACACATGGCCAGCGACGATCGTTGCTGCAGTTCTGATGATGATGTTTGCGGTGGTGAAAATGCTTGCATACACAGAAGTCAATTTGCCGTCAGCACTGTTCTGGTGTCAGTTTGCTTGGATGCTGGTTGCATCAGTCACATTCCATGCTGGTTTTGTTGTACTGAGAAAGCTCAAGAATGTCAATAACCTTGTTGTGAATACCAGCATAAACACTGAAAATGATGAACAGCATCAGCCTTTGTTATCTGACAGCTCAACAGAAGAAATTTCTTCTTCATCAAAAACAAATCATGTGTCGGTTGTACTTCGGTTGCTTTCATACTCAAAGCCCGATGCTCACTTGATTGTCACTGCATTTCTTTTCATGGTTATTTGTGCTGTTTGTAAGTATATCAGTTACCGTTACCATTTTTGTTGTGTTATTTTGAGTCAATCTAACATTTTTCTTTTTTGCCCAGTATGAGTTCTTTTGGATTTCCAACAGATTAAGGCCTAACTTTTAAAGATTGGCAATTTGCTATGTAGGATTTTTTTTCAGACTAGGAGCTCCTGATATCTGCCCAGCAGCCCAAGACTTATGTCAACTCTGTCAATACTGAATGCCAGCCTAGGTTTACTGTATTGTCAATAGTATTTTTGTACATTCTGAAAATGTGCTGTGTGCTAGAGCAGGGGTCTCAAACTCATTTGTGGGTGGGGGTGGGGGCCACAGTGCAAAATATCACTCAGTCGGTGGGCCGCATTGTTTTTAGAGACGACAAAATGCAGTAATTAATAGGCCGCTACAAATGACAGAAGTTATTTTTACAGTATACACTGTAGTTTAGAACTTCTAAACAAAAATTGTAGAAATCACCCATATCCGTGTAGGCCTACTTCTGCTTCTGCTTGTCACACTTCAAATTCAATACTTCCATCTGGAATTCTTCGGAAACGCTTTCTGCATCCACATCAAACGGAGTGGCAAAGAGTGTGCAAACTGTGGTTTAAAATTATTGAACTCTTTAAAACATCGGTCGAACTCGGCAAGAAGTTCAGAAATGACATCTGCATACTCTTTCAACTGCCATCGCTTAACTTCACTTAGGCTTACCACCTGAAGAGATGAGAAATGGTCCAAGTTGCCAGGGCCAGCATTGGTCGCTGCCAGCATCAGCATGCGGTCCACTAAAGAGAACGCAAATGAGAAAAATAGTAGTTTCGCTGGGTTACTGGAAAAATGCTGTAAAATAAATAAAACGACTTATTTTCATTCTAAATTTTTAGAATTTCAGATAATGTGTCGCGGGCCGCAAGGGCCGCAAGTTTGAGACCCCTGTGCTAGAGTGTATAGCGGGTCGCCTCACTTTGCAAGGAATGGAATTTGCAAGGCAACTGTCTTACAAGTAACAGTTATATTTTTTTACACTGTTAATGTATGTTAATAAATGTTCGAAAATAATTACCTGAATATCATACTAATAGCAAGGCACATTTCCCACATTGTTAATGTAAGTGACAAGAAATTTGAGCTAATGCTCACGAGACGCGCGAAAGCCTATAGCAGTTCCGGTTGAGTAGTATATCTGAAAATTGGGGTGTTCACACTAAGTACCAAATACCAAATTCTCTATCTGGATCGCATAACGATAGTAGCGTTGCGCCACCTTGTGAATGATATAGACTTGTGTTGTAGTTCGAAATCTCCAAAAAAAATCCATAAAACCCCCTATTTTGGCATTCAAGGTCATTTAATTCGGCGCCAATCGAGAGCCAGTTTACGACTTCTTATTAGTGATTAATAGTAACCTAGGCCCTATCTCACACCGTTACTGAGATATAGCGACTTATTGGCTAAAAATCGCAAATTTTGTCACCCCCCTTTCATTTAGCACTCTCCTTTGGGGTGACCCCCTTTGAACTTATGGAAAAGCTTTATGGTTCCTGAAACTAGAGTCTTCCAGGCAGCCGACGGTGAAGATTTGGTGATTCTAGCTTGCACTGTTTTGACTGATCCACCCGTGTGACAGACGGACGGACTGACGGACAGAATTGCGATAGCTAAGATGCGCTGAAAGCAGTAGCTGCTTTCGCGCATAAAAATGAATGTGCAGACATTTGACATCATCGGCTAATTTAAAACGTTTAAATCATCTTGTGGTCTGAATGTACAGTTGGTTTTGGCAGGCCTAAAATTTACCTCTACACTTATGAAGTTTGATGTACTCCATTAAAAGCAAATACGCTTTATCTTAAATGCTGAAAACAAGACTCAGTCACTCTCACGTGATATATACCTGTATAGCAGGCTAAATACTGCCGCCAACGGAACTGTGATAGACACAACATAGACCATCTATAGGCATACGCATTCCTTGCAAAGTCCATTCTTTGCAAATTCCACCCCCTGCAAATTTCTTTTCTTGCATAATTCGTTCTTTGCAAATTTTTATTCTTGATTTGCTTGCAAATTCCTTCCTTGTAAATTCATAGGGATGCAAATTTTGGGGCCTTTCCTTGAATTTTTTTATCTTTGCAAATTCAGTGTTCCCAGTATGGTGTAAAATTCAACATTGTTATGTATTACCTGTGTGTTCAGTAGAAATATTCACACCACTGTACACAAGTCGTGTGATACAGGGGATTGCAATTGATAAATCGGAAGCTACTTTCATCACTGCTATCATCTGGATGAGTGTTCTATCAGCTTCAAGGTGAGACAAACTTACTTTGCCTGCATTTCATGTACCTAGTAACATTGACTTTTTATATTAAAAATTGTTAGTGGCATAAAGCGCCAATAAATAAATTGGATTAGTCAAATTTCTGGATAGTTTGTCATTAGCATATTTATTTTGTGGCTGCTCCCAGTTTTTGCATTGAGTGGAACTTAGATCCCCTGTGTTGGCTAGCACACTTGGCATTTTTACTTTCTAGGATAATTAAGAACTTGTTTGGTGGATTGAGTGTCGACCTGACAGCTACAGCTATGGCATTTAGATTGCTGATGCTATCTTTGAATCTTTCCCAGTTCTGTGATAATGATTATGCATGTTCACAAAGTAATATTATTAGCCTGTTTTATTGAGTATTGTAAAATCGAGAGAATTTGATGATGTTTGTTTTGTAGTGCAATATGTGCTGGCATTCGAGGTGCTTTCTTCAAGGTGTCAATGGCAAGACTTAACATTCGTATTCGGAACTGCTTATTTGCTTCTTTAGCTCATCAAGAGATCAGCTTTTTTGATATAACGAAAACTGGTAATATAGCTATGAACATTGAGCAGTGTATTTGATCTTTTCATTGCATTGGCTTTGTGCTTTTGCCAAGACTATCATGTGCTCACCATTTCCATTCCAATTTTTGTACGCACCCAAAAAACAGCAGTGTGTTCTGAATATGGTAAAATAATATAATAACATTTGTTTTGAGACTTTCACGATGTTTATACATTTTTATTTTTATTGTTCAACTGTGCTCCTATGTTTAAACTTCTTCTGTTAATACACATCCTGTGCTGCGACATGGCAAATGCAAACTGGCAATTTAACTTTTTGCTAAATATCTTTGGTTCTTGTTGATTTGCTGTTTCATTTTGACATTTGTCTTGCTCAGCATTGATGCACCAAAGTTTTTTTAAGGAAGCTGATAGCTTGGAGTGAGATTTGTTTCACAGTCGAGTTGATACTTTTCTGATCACTCAACTGAATGCATATTTTATTTAATTTAACTGTAGGCTTATTTTTGTGTGTAGTTGTTGTATATTACTTACCTTGTACATTATTTACATTATACAGGTGATGTTACATCTCGGCTAACATCTGACACTACAACTATGTCAGATGCGTTGTCACATAATTTCAACATATTCATTCGGAGCTTCATTAAAGCTGGTTGGTGAAAATTAGATGTCCAGTATAATAATGTGGAAGTGCTGATTTTTTGTCTTAATCTGTATGAGTAAACTTTTGGCTACTTTGCATGTCTTGCCTTTGGTCATTCATATTATTGTTATTTACATATGTCCAGTATATGTTTTCTCCCAACTTTTATCTCTAGTGTATAATAGAACAAAGATGAACTGGTTAGGTTTTGGGGTAAAAAGTTCAAATGTTCCTGTGGGAAGAGGCATACAACACAGCAATCCTTAACTGCCTAGTTACTTTGTGTAATCATATCCAACGAACAGAAATTGACTCATTTACGATATGGCAGCATTGAGTGTTGTAACGTTATGTTAAGTAAAGACAGTGTGATTTTGGTTGTAAAAAAATTTCAGTTGTTGAATGAATGGAGCAGTTAGTGTTCATTCTGTGTTCGGTTGTGGATTTTGTCTGAGGATGTTCTAGTAGTTGGCATATTCATATTCAGGCTGGCTTGGCTGATCTGTTGTAGTTGGCATATGTGTATTCATGTTCAAGCTGTCTTGGCGCCTGAGCATGATAACCATTGTCGGCTTGCCTGTCATAATGGCTGTGTCAAAGCTATATGGGGAATTCTATGAGGTCAGATTATTCTCTGTCTTTTAGTAAGCTATTGTTTTTATGCCCACGTGGTTTACTAATTCACTTGCAGTAAAGAATGTGATATCAAGCAATTGTTATATTTGATGATAATATACTGCAAAATAAGTTTTTTAAGGATGATTATAGGATTACAAGATGAAATTGTTATTTTTTCTTTATAGTAGTTTACATTCTAATGCTGTTTCACTCGATAGAGAATTTCAAGCATCAGCTGTTCTAGGCTGATATTTTATTAAAAACTGTGTCTGAGCGTGCATTGTTTGCAAAGAACCTTAGCTTTTGACACTATGTTATTTGCTGCATTTGATGGATAAGTAGTTAAGATGTCGTGTGTATTTTATTACATATGCTCATTTGCCTGAAATTGCATTCAAGTGCTTCTGTGCAAGTAGGGACTTTAATTCTGCTACAGCAGTTTTTAAAAGTTTACTTTTGGAGACTTGGCTTATCTTGGTGAAACTCTGGATATTAGTAGTTGCTTTCCGAAATGTGGTTTATGATTTTTTTTCCAAAATATCCAGTAGGGCATTTTCAGATATTCGTGGTTTTTTGATAGTGAGTTTATCACAGATAACAACATGTCTTAGGCTACTTGAAGCCAGTTGTCGTCCGAGGTCAACAACATGTTATGTATGCAGTGGAAACACTCTGTTTGCATAAGTCTTTATTGTTGTCTCATGGTTGCAGAAATTATCGGAGAACGTCCAGGATGCACTGGCACGTGCAAATGAAGTAGCAGAAGAGGTGTTTTCATCTATGCGTACGATCCGCAGCTTTGCCAATGAGTCGGAAGAGATGTCTCGATATGCAGACAAACTGAATGAAACCTACAAACTGAAGCTCAAAGAGGCCGTGGCTTACGCTGGATATATGTGGTCTAACCAGGTGCTCTTGAAGTGCTTACTGGTAGTTTCAGTTGCTTACGGCAGTGGTCTTGACTCTCTGTCTGTCTGTTTGTTTGTCTTATAATGGGCTTCTCAATCGAAAGTGATGGAGTAGCCAGTCACATTATTTTTAGCTCAAAAGCTAAAAAAACAGTCGCTGGACAATAACAAGAAAGCCCAGCTAATGCTAAGAGGAAGGTGCGACAGTGGTGCACGTTTGTAGGCCCACTGCGAAAAAATCTAAGCTCACTGATCTTAGCAATTTGGACACAATGATATTTATTCATTCATTCACATACGCTCGAAAATAGCTTCACGGATCCTGAAACTAGAGTCTTCCAGGCAGCCAACAGTAAAGATTTGGTGACCCTAGCTTGCACCATTTTTGACTGATCCACCTGTCCTGTGTGACAGATTGACAGACTGACAGATGGACAGACAGACAGTATTGCATTGGCTAAGATGCGCTATGGCAGTTCCTGCTGTCGTGCATAAAAACCTCTATAAAATGACAATATTTTGCATGAATGTTTATCTGTGGTTTGCAGCACAGGGCAGTGTGCTTGCGAATGGTGCATTGGCTCACGTCAGTGTAAGCATTGGACAGATGGCCATGTGAATCTCGGCACACGGCATGGCGACTTCTTTGTTTTCAATGCGTTAGTATGGGAGTAATGGAGCATTTGCTGCGGACCTGTGTAACTGTGTGTTGTATCTGTTGTCTAGCTGTTCTCACTCTCGTTGGTTGTTGCTACTCTGTACTACGGCGGCCATCTCGTAATGAACAATCTTATGTCTGCGGGTGATCTTGTCGCATTTGTTCTTTATCAGATGGAACTCGGATTTGCACTTGAGGTGCGTTTGCTTTGCTGTCTGATATGTTTTTATTGTTTATGGCAAGGTATAGATTGTGCTTCTTGACATAAGTTTAGAAATAAATATCAGTTTGTCTATGGTGGCATTTTAACTGTCCTGATAGTTTTAGCTATTATACATATTACTAGTACTTTTCAATTTTTGCTCAGCAGCCATTTTTAGAGTTATTATTTCTGGTTGGACCAGTCTTCTCAAAAGTGAACTGCTGGAGAGCTGTCGTACAGGAAGGATGTCAGTTATATATGATCTGCTTGTAACTTGATGGTCATGCTGGTTCAGACTGTTGAAGTTAAATATTTAGCCAGTCGCACTGCATACATGAGTGTAAATTAGAGCTGTGAAATTAGTGCATTAATTAATGCTTTAATGCGTTAATAAATTAACGCGCATTAAGATAATTAATGCGCATAAAAAATTAACACACATACATAAATTTATTATTTCAATAATTTATAACGTGGTTATTTGACAGTCGAATGAATTAAAGTAACTGAACTGTAGTTGCCATTCCGTCACTACTGGAAATAAATAATTATTCAGACGACAGGCTAATAGATTTTTTTATGCTAGCTATGAAGTCAGTTCTTGTTGATCGAAAATTTTTCCACAATAACTAACTGCAGTTTCAACTTTCTATATTTGACAGGCAGGCCCCTAAATGTCGCAGGGCCTGGGGAAACTACTCTCCCTGGGTGCATTAATGACGTTTTAATGCGTTAAAAAATTTACGCTTTGACAGCTGTAGTGTAAATATCTCCTACCTTTCTTAAGTCATGAATTAGTAAGGTGACATTGTGTTGTAATTTGCAGTACATGTCCGATGTGTTCACCGGACTGATGCAAGCCATTGGTGCGTCAGAGAAAGTTTTTGAGTACATCGACCGGAAGCCGGAAATTCCACTAGACAGTGGCACGCTTGCACCTGATCGTCTTTGTGGACGAATTGAGTTCAGAAATGTCCGTTTTTCATACCCTGGACGCCCTGACACTGTTGTTCTCAAGGTTTTCAATCTTTTTTCCATCTACATTATTACTGTAATTATTTCTTTCATGGCTTGTGAAAAATGAAGAGTAATTGTGTTAATAGTTGAAAACTGAAAAATTAAAAGTAAGTAAAAAAATCAAAACTAAAAATTAGAATTCATGCATTTAATAAATTGTAGTTAAAAACCATAAACTCAAGCGTTAATTAAAATTTAGAACAAAAAAATAGAATTTTATTTACTTAAATGTTGAAAAGCTTAAGCATTCACATATTTTAAACATTCAAGCACCACAGACTAAGCAGCATTTTGGAGCTGACGTTTTTTCTGTTGTGCTGTTAATACTTATAGGACATGTCATTTCACGTGGAGCCAGGAGAAGTCGTGGCATTGGTTGGTCCGAGTGGCGGTGGTAAAAGCTCTTGTGTTAGTCTGCTGGAACATTTCTATGAACCTCAGCAGGGTCAAGTTCTTATTGACAACATTCCCATTTCACGTTACTGTCACAAGTTTCTCCACAGAGAGGTTTGCTATTCATTTACAAACATGCTTTGCTGTTACTGCTATATAATTAATGAAGTTTTTTATGCAATCTGATTTCTTTTTCTCTCTCTGATTTGCCAGTATTAAGCAGTTTAGAGTGTTTTTTCATGATTATAAAGATTGTAAATTCACCATATTGAATTGGTTGCTGATTGCTAAGTTCGCGTGAAAGATGACATTTGTGTTTGCATGCATTACTTTTTATATGACTGAGATTTATAAGTTACACTGTAATGTTTTTTGAGGGTTATAAGAAGGACATTTGTTCCTGTCGAAACAGTTACCATAACTTAAACTGGTGGCACCCAGTTTTTACATGCGAGAGCTAGCATAGCTAGCTATAGCGCATATTAGTTATGGTAATTTTGTCTTTGTGTCTTGTGTCTGTCTGTCACGTCCCAGTACCGTTCCAAGACCAGGTGAGATAGAGACTTTTAGTTTTCACCATATGATAGCTTAGTGTCTCTAGTATTTCACGACAAAATTTCATGCCACTGGGTGAAGGTGTTCGCCACGAATGAGGGGAGAAAATGGGGCACCCCCTTAAAAAGACGTTATTCTACCATTATTGGCTTGTCTAACATGAAAATGGTTGAAGATAGGCACAGACATGCTGCTTATCATAACAAGCACTGATGATGAGCTTCTTAGGAATGTCAACATCGATGACCTTGATTGACCTTGAACCCTAAAAGTAGGAGTTTTTAGTGATTTTTGGTGACTTTTGGCTGCAGAAGAGTCAATTGCGATGAAACGGATGGAGATAGACTAAGATTACCTTCAAGCAGGAACTGCTATACGCTCTCACGCATCTCATGAGCATTAGCTCAGATTTCTTGTTGGTGCCAGTTTTTGGCGTCAACTGGAAACTGGCACCAGAAAAGTATGACACACTGACCAGTTTCTGGTATCAGTTAACTGGTACCAGAAACTAGCATCAGAAACTGGCTATGGTTTCATCACTATTAAGTTCAATTTTTGTGGACTCGTTATAATCTGTAATAACTTTCGGAAAATTGGCCCGTTCTTAACAAATCACTGTTTAAATGATTGCTCAATCTTGCCCCGTACTAGGCTGGTTGATCATAAGCTGTTTAATAAATTGTATTTTGCTTTGGTCTTCATTTCGACAAAAAATATTTTATGTTGCAGAAGTAGACCAGGTTGTTGCATGTTTTCTGTGATTGTTTGAGACTCAAAATCAATACGATGAACATTGCCGTGTATCTGGACATGAATCAAATGCTGTTCTCGTGGCGCACAGATAGCTCTTGTTGGACAAGAGCCGGTTTTATTCTCTCGGTCGTTGAAGGACAACATCATGTACGGCTTGGGTGACCTGTGTGACACGGAGCAGCTGCACCGTGCTGCAGTGCTGTCCAATGCTCACGACTTCATCACTCAGATGACTGACCAGTATGATACTCAAGCTGGGGAAAAAGGACTCCAGCTCTCCGGTATCATTTTTCTGTAATCATTACTTTTCGTAGCTTAATTTTAATTCTTTGGTAACTGAACAGGCGTCTGGCCTGTAGAAAATCTAGCTACAGCTTTTCTAAGTTCACTTTAGCCGTCTGGTTTTATATGTGGTATCTGTGAAAAATTTGTTACCGAAAATATGACAAAATAGTTTTATATTTGTAACTGGTATTCAGAGGTACTTGCAGATGTGTTGCAAATACGGCTGTCTTCTTTTAGTATTTACAACATTTAATGTTAATTCTATCCCTTGGTCTTGGTCATTTGTTCGTGGCCTTGACTATTCTAACCTTCTTCACATCTGTGCCAAGTATGCAGCCAGGTAATCTGACATGTTTTACATGACAGGTGGACAGAAACAAAGAATAGCTATTGCCAGAGCTGTGATACGTAACCCGTCGGTACTTCTGCTTGATGAAGCAACAAGTGCACTGGATTCGGAGTCTGAACATCTGGTACTACAGCATCTGTACTCTCTTTGCTTTCCACTAGTCTGATATGCTTGACTTGTGCATTTAGTAGCTAGACGTCATTGATGCATGACTGTGGCAGTTTAGCTTTTTGTCTTCGTTGGTTGCATCATTGGTTGCCAGGTTATGACTATAGATTGGTCAGTATCTGCAGATGGATAAACCATCTCAATATGTAGCCCAGCCAACTCAGCTTGGCCATTCCTTCATGCGTAGTTGCAGTGAATACCAGGAAAAGCTGGGGCATAAACAGGCACATCATCCAAGCTCGCATTATTTTCGGTGTCTGGTTTGAAAGACGAAAAGTTGATAAAAACGCAAACCTGTCACGAAAACTGAAACACACAAAGTCTGTTCTAGAGTCTTTTGAACATTAATGCCAAATGTTGTCAGAATTGATCCTTATTATTTGGAGCTATACTGTTTCAAAGTTGGTGCATTTTTTGAGACACAGTTTATAAAAATACTGAGATCAAATGAAAGGAAATTGCAATTATTGTATATTATGAATACTTCTGAGGTGCACTTTGTAAATGGATAATTTTTATTTGGTCGAATGTCAGGTTCAGCAGGCAATCTATGCCAACTTGAAAGGTTGAACTGTCATCATCATTGCGCACCGGTTGAGTACCATTGAGCGGGCTGATCGTATCATAGTAATCAACGGCGGCACGGTCATTGAGCAGGGACGACACTTGGAGTTACTCCAACTCACAGACGGACTGTATTCAAAGCTCGTTCACAGACAAGTGCTTGCTGCTAACCTCGGCCTTGTTGACGAGATGTCAAACTGTGATAGTCATAACCCAGTTAGTTGCCATTCAGTTGAGAACTCAACTTCTGCACCAATCCCCATCAGTAAACGTTCATCAGAAAACTCCGCATGTGCCGTTAAGTTGTCAGTGTCGAGTATTGTTGGCTCACCTGGTTTGAACAGTTCAAATAATGGGTCACATGCTTCTGCAAAGTATGGCTCGATTGTGTAAACTGTGGTTCATTTAAAAATACAACTGCAACAGCAGCATTTATTATCTAATTAATGTACACCATGGTTCGTAATAATCATGCCACTTTTATTTTTTGAATAGCTGCATGCAGCATTGGCCGATTTCAATAATTTTTGGCATACAACATCAGGAAAAAACTCGACACAAATGACTGTACTTTTGGCCACCTCACTTTAATACTGTCGCTACACTACCTTGTGAAATGCAGGTTGTTGAGCCTGCTGTTTGCCAGTGGTGTCAACGTTTGCCATTTGCATTCGCACTGGAGGAGGACATTTTGAGCACATGCTGTAATGAAGAGGATGTGATGTGACACGTGTGACTTTTTGAGATGCTATTCGTGTTTGTCACTTTTTAGTTAATCATTTTTGAGTTGATGCATGCGCTACCCAGTATGGATTCATTGTTGTAAATGGCCAAACTACGACTTCTGCATTTCACAAGGTAGTGTAGCGACAGTATTAAAGTGAGCTGGCCGAAACTACAGCCATTTCCGTCAAGTTCTTTCCTGATGTAGCATGCAAAAATTATTAAAATCGGCCAATGTTTCACGAAGTTATTCAAAGAATAAAAGTGGCACATTTTTATGGACCACGGTGAAGTAAGCATGAACATACAACATAGTTCTAAGCTTTGCGGTTAATAATCACTTTTTAGTTTTGTTTGAATTTTTTGTTTCATCTTTATTACAGTTGACCTCATTGGCATTGTGGCTGGGGAGTAAAAGGGGCAGTTGCCCTCCATAATTTTTTTGGCTGAAAAAATGTCAGAAAATCTTCTTCTTGTCAGAAAACTTCTGTCCAAAAATACAAAATTTTGAGGCTGAAAAACCTCATTTTGGGAAATTTTAGGTGCAAAATGGAAATTTTGAGCAGTCATAATCTCCTTCATTGAACATTTACAATTGTTGTCTGTCATTATGTTGGAAATTTGCAGTGTTTCTCAGAAAATTGCAACTTTTTGCTTGACATAATTTTTTAACCCACGATGTTGCTGATTAACTTTTTAGGATAATGTTTCACTGCTGCAATTAACATGTTAACATTCATGTAAAAAAAACTGTTCAGTTTATACAGGCTACATACAGTGTAAGGGTGACATCGTGGTTGTAGATATAAAACAGCGCAAATCACAATTTCATAATTCAAACTTTACAATTACACAGTCAGCAAAGTTTTTCTGACATTGTGTAATGGTGATGTTTGAATGTTTAAAACATATAGTTTATGTTGTATGCTTGTTTCTTCTGTTATTTATTTGTTCTGTTTGTGATGAAAGCAACAACTTTTTGATTTTGTTTAACCAGTCGTCCTTTTCTGGGGTTGATTATATGCATGTTACATACAAATTGAGTTCACAAACATTGAATTTCTTGATTGTTGGGACAGAAATTTTGTACAAGTCGGATGCTTTTTAGCTGCTGCCCAAGCAACCAACGTTGAACTTGGAAGCAAGGCAAGAAAAAAATTGAAAACGGAAATTTATATAATTGTGAAATAATAAGGAAATTTTTTGCAGTTGTAAATAAGGAAGTGAGTAACGAATCATCTCAGCAGCACAGAAGTTTTTTCACTAACAGATATGGGAATGGCAAATGTACTTGAGTTAGTTCTCGGATTTTGAGAATGTTGTTACTTGTTAGCTGAGGTCATGGCTCGTCTGAAATATGTCCACTGCATTTGCAGGATAGTAGCTGCTGCTTTACGTAACTCCAAGCAAAGCAGTTGTTGTTTTTGTTGGTTATGCCATTACATGCATGATCTCAAAATTAACGAAACAAGACTTCAGGTGGATATGCCCTACAAATTCAAAGTGAAACACTCGTCGAGAGTCGACTTGAGACCATTACGTCTACTAGAAAACTTTCCGGCCCATGGGTGGTTCCACTCTGTTACCTGTCAACTTAACCCTCCCCCGCTCCCAGGCTGCCCGTGGCGGCACTAGGGGGAGGTAGGGGCAGGGATGTGGTCTCAGTCGAGACGTCTCGGTCTCGAGACTACTAATGTCTCGACTCGGTCTCGTCTAGGACAAAATCCTCAACGTCTCGGTCTCGGAGCAGTATGTCTCGGTCTCGGCCCAGTAGGTCTCGTCTCGGGGTCTCGGGCCATTGCATCTCATCGAGACGTTTTGTGCAGGGGCTCGTTGTGCATACTGTACCTGCAGTTAGAGGATACTAACCAGCATGACATTTTGTGGCTTAGCCATATTTCGTTTCCAGTGTTTTTACTCTTTCATTTACCTATTTATCATAAAGCAGAATTATGTCATGCCAGTCTTTTTTCGTCATAAAATAACCTAGTCGCAATAAAGATAAAGTGTATGATGTCAGAATGAATACTATCAGCCAAAATAACATAGACAACGTATAGGCCTAAGGCTATAATCAGCTGTAGTTTACTAATTTAGGTTGCTTGCAAATTGCGATAAACATAATGGCTCATGTCTACAGCACTGCAGTTGCAATTCTTTATGGCGCAAGCCGTTAATTATTTAGTGATAATTGTCAAAATAAAGTGCAAAAACCCACAATATTACAATGCGCTTACCATGGTGCGAGTTAATTAATCCGTATTGTCATTAAAATGGCAGATGACTTTCCGCGCATTCCCATCTTCTAACCATGGTCGAGACTCGAGAGCCAGCGCTCCAAGTTTTACGTTACGTTAGGTGTCGATCACCCTGGGATCACGTCAGTAAGTGTTTCCGGCGTAAACATAAATATTTTCTATTGATTTGTGTTTTTAAATGTCGTGTTACCGATTAGCTAGAAGTTAACAGTACATTACAATGGAGAAATTACATTTAGATGATGCGTTGGAAGATACGCCGCAGGTAAATTATTGTATTTATATGCACTGTCAAGCTTCAGTTTTCTCCGAAGTGTCAGTGCCCTGTCTGCGGTGTCTGGCTTGTTCGCCCCTTTGCTGGTCCGCCCCCTGGCTTGTTCGCCCCCTGGCTCTTTCGCCCCCTGGCTCGTTTGCCCACTGGCTGATTCGCCCTCTGGCTTGTTTGCCCTTTGGCTCGTTCGCCCCCTGGCTTGTTCGCCCCCTGGCTGATTCGCCCCCTGGCTGGTTCTTCCCTGGCTTTTTCGCTCTTTCACCTTGGACGTTTCGCCCCCGTTGAATACCGGTAATTTGACATCGAGGTTTATACATAATAAGGCGCCGGGCTAAAGTAGGATACCTCGATTTCAGCAAGTTAACGTAGGCCTACCTTAGCAGACTTGTAAAGGTGTGTTTTCGTATTTTCTGGCATTTTTTTGCGTGAACGATTTGGTACTTACAAAAAATTAACGATTTTCACTATTTGTAATCGTAAAACAAACATATATCAGCAATCGAATGAACGAAAATAATTGTTGTAAACTTACTTCGTTAATCTTCTGTCAACTATTTTAGGCACGTTTTTAGTTGTTAAATCACTAATTAATCAACAACAACACACATTTTAACATCAGTTTGCATAATTTTTTTTTCAATTTTATAAGCATGTCACTCAACATATGTAAACAAACACAAGCAGTCACGTGCACTGAACGTAACGTAGGGTCAGTCAGTTGTTAATGTCATTGCGAACGTTTCGAGTTAAGGTTAGAGTTAAGGATAGGGTTAGGGTCAGGCTTGGGGTTAGGGCTAGCCTTAGTATTTGGGAACGGAAAAAACTAGTGATCAGTCCTTCTCTAGGAACCAAAAGATAACAAATTGCCTCAGATTCTCAGATTGTGTATCAGTATTGTGTATCTGCGGATGTTGTAAGTAACAGGTAACGCGGTAATTGAGCTGTCATTTATTACTTTAACCATTCCTTAAACCTATTCATAACTCTAACCTTAATCTTAATCTTATTCCGATCCCTAGTTTTAATGCTGACTTAACACATACAGATCTGCACATCTGTTGATCCGCTGTTTACCAGAGCCCTAGATTCTCATGAATACAATTGCATGGTTAAGACCAAAGTTTTTAAAGCGTTTTTATGGGTTTAGTTTTTTAGACTCAACTGTCAGTGATGATATCGTTACAAGAGCTAACCAAGGTTTCCAGTAACGGACGTTTAAAAATTTCAGCTCATACGCCCAAATTTTAAGACGTGGACATCACGACATCTAAATCAATCTGCCTCTTATTATGTTATTTTAGACTCGGAGCTTGCTTGGAGTTTTTGAGCGTGATTCTGAATTACTCAGAAGCTATGTAATGAATTTGCATCGTTGCTGTAATCGTGTACTGACAGCTCAGGTTCTGTTGTTTGACTTCTCTAATTCATTGTTAGCAGAATTTTAAATGCACTTATTAATGTTTTTCTTCTTTTTCTGAAAATGGACAAACTTTAACAAGTTGACCAGTAGTGGTTGTGGACTTGCCAGCAGTGCTGAGTGTGGAAAAACAAAAACGTCCAGGTGCAGAACTGAGCATCGATTAAAATAGGGATGAGTGTCTCTGTTTCCTCATGGTAGGGCTGCGACTCCCTTCCGCCAGTATTGGTGGAGTACCGGTGCCTATGTTAGTAAGACGAGGCTTGGATTTAAGACTATGTGTTTTGAGAGCAAGCAATACCTATTGGCTGAAACCAGGAGCCAAATTCATAACAATGGAGGTTTAGCATTTTCATTGAGTTTTTTGTGGGCACTGCTGATTAATAATGCTGACATTGTGCTCATTATATTTATAATTTGTGTGTATCACTCTTTAGCTGGTTGATTGGCAGATTGTAGCACATTGGCACGTTGCCTATATTTAATATAGAACTTTGATTTAGTAGTGTGGATGCAGCTTGGATGCCTTTATAACTGCAAAGATCCATTAATGTGCTGAAAATGTTTAACTGTTTTATTTGTATGACATGGCTTAGATGGAGACTGTTCGATAATACTTGTATTTTTGCTTATGTGTTTTCAGAAAGAATTATGTGCTGCAACACAGTTTCTTTCCTCGCATCTCAAACTGTATGAAGAGCAGGTAATGTAATAGTGTTAAGTTATTGGCTAGCCATAGAATTTAGCTGGTGTTGACAACTTTATTGAGGTTTTCTGTGGTTAGTGAGTTACTTGTCACATTGTCAACTGAGTTTAGAAATGTCGCAGCCCATTATTTGAAAACAGGTATATGTGATATCTCGAACTTTTCTTGTGGAGGAAAGAACTGAATGACGACGATGTGTAATATCAGAATTATGTCACCAGTAGTAATGAAGATGTAACTTTTAACTTGTTGGAATACCTGAATTGTCGTAAAAAATCCCAGAGAATGTGAAGTGAATCTAAACATTTTCAGGGAGATATAGATGAAAACATGAGTGGGTGTTTATTTTTTGATCGCAGTTTAATTGTGCCATGCATTTTGTTTGTTTAATAGTATATGTGTGATTGTAGAGATTCCCTCTTGAGTCTGAAGAGAGCATGCTGACGTCCATGCTTTCACAGTTTGCTCTGCACGTCGATGAGGTTAGTTTGTACTCTTTCGTTGCTTCCACCAAATTTAATGCAGTTCACGTGATTTTTTTGGTCTTTTTTGTTTGTTTGTTATTCGTATTATTGAAAAATTATAAAAGGATCTCGATGAAATTTTGATGAGTTGTTTGGAGTTTGCAAAGTAAAAAATGAGTTTATTAGGTTCTCAAAATCAGATTCCTCATTTCCTTGGTGGTTTACTTTAATTTTTACTCTCCATTCCCTTAGTCCATAGTGCTGAATGGCCTATTAGTGCTGATTGTGCTACTAAGAAACTACTCACTCACTTTTTAGTGCATTTTTAGTAGAATTGCAATAATTTGATAGTTGGTACAAAGTAGACATTTTCGGGAGGTTTATGTTTTCAGATGCAAGTGGTGCACGAACTTACCCTTACCTTGTGTTCAACTGTTCGTCTATTTATTTTTACCTCTGCCAAGGAGGTAATCTTTTTGCCGGTTTTTGTTTGTTTGTTTGTTTGTTTGTCTGTCTGTGTGTTAGCAAGATAACTCAAAAAGTTATGGACAGATCTTTCTGAAATTTTGAGGGTATGTCGGGCATGGCATAAACTACCAGTGATTCAATTTTGGGCGTGATCCGGCAGGAATCCTGGATTCTGGATTACTTTGAAATTTTCGTT
>Ga0209671_1001987_pt1 | contig 18123 bp, 11 predicted proteins | sample WorMetHERISLAND2_2_FD_187401 | JGI IMG/M metagenome (GOLD analysis project Ga0209671, IMG submission 187401) | Marine gutless worms symbiont microbial communities from Max Planck institute for Marine Microbiology, Germany - Olavius geniculatus... | ecosystem: Host-associated > Annelida >...
GCCGCCATCCCCGGTGGGGGCTGCGCTAGTAAGACTTGGTCATTCTCTAGCGCGTGTAAAAATTTGGGGGCGCAGCACCCCCTAGGGGCCGAAATATGGTCTTCCGAATAATGCGCTTTAGGGGGGTACGATTTCACATCTAAATCTCCAAGGTCGCTGGACCAAACTTCACCGTACTTGTTTCGCCTAACGCAGGAGGAATTGCGATAGACGGAATGACTATCCGATTTTGAATATCGTCATCCGTTTCGGAGATATTCGCCGCCGAACTTCGAAGTCGTCCGAAATCAGGCCAAATTTTGCATGTTTTTGGCCCCTGAAATTTTTTTGGGGTGTGCCCCTCAAAATTTTGGACCGGCATTATAAAATTCGACCTAGTACTGACCATCGTGCAAAATTTCACGCCGGTCGGCCCACGCGTCTCGGAGATCTCGCGCTCAGATAAAAAAAAATAAAAAACATCTGGGCTAAAACATAAGTCCTTCCGAAAACTATCGTTTTCGGGCGGACTAATAAAAATTGGATTATATTAAAATATGGAAACTCATATTTGTTTCTGTATGTAGCATGGATAACTTCAAATACACTACATACACCGTGTCTCAGAAAAGAACATTCAAAATTGTTTTTGTCATAACTTTGTGAAATTTTTACTAGCTTTAATAATTTTTGGCACGTTGATAGCTAAGACGATGAAATTATGTAAGGTGCATTCACTTTCCACCTCACCCAATTTATGTCAATGCACTACCATGTGAAACATAGATGCTCCAAATTGTTGCATAATGTTGAGTTTTTGTCTCAAGTAAACGCTGTAACAAGTTAATTAAGCACAAAATACACTAAAATGTGAATTATTTAACAGAATTATAAGTTTGTATAACAACTCGCTTGCAAATTTATGCCAAAGTGCGCTCTGCATACAAAGATGCAATGGCTTATATGCAACACCAATGGCTGATAGCAGAATCAACGATCGACTAATCAAATGCATTCACTCATTGATTAGACGTGTTTTAAGCTCATCAGCCAGCTGTTTTGTTGTCTGCTGTTTTCAGCATAAAATATTTAATACCTCAAAATTATAAGGTTCCATGCTGCCACCGCCAATAAACTACCGGTAGTGGTTTTAGCAGTTTAACAAAAAAATATAATCAAACAATGTGCTGTGCTCACACTGCTGCTAGCAGAGCCACAAGTGTTACCTTGTCAGTTCTACAGTGCAATACACTGTGTCTCAAAAAACATCCCAAACTTTTTCGATTGTAACTTGAAGTAAAATTAACAGATTTTAATAATTTTTGGTACGAATATTCCTGAGACAACTTGCATTAAATACATGTTCAATTTCCGACCTCACCCAAAGTCCGTTTGTGCACTACCTAGGGAAAACAGAAAAAAACGATATATTGCTTTTCCCCAATGGAGTATTATTGCTTAACTTAAATACTGCACAAAAACATAATTTGTTAACTTATTTGACACTTTGATTGACATTTCATCTAATTGTTTTGTTTTTCAACTGTTTACAGCAAAATTGGTTGAAATGTGGGTGCATTGTGCGAACACAGGCATGGAGATGCTTTCCACATTTACTGACAGCAGTATCAATAATGTTCTGCTTCAGACCAATCCAGACTTCACCAGTCACTTCTTGAATTCATAAACATTCCTGAACATCATCTGGTGGACACACCACTTTATGACAGTCAAACCTTGTAATCGACTAGCTGTTGGGGCCCAGAGATCTGAACAGAGAAAATTTATTGAAGTTTTTCATTTATTTCAATACATGATTTGCTTGGTCTGTTTTCCCCAGGTAGTGCAAAAGAATACGTTTGGCAAAGTGAGAATTTAGACAATCACTTAATAGCCAGTAGTGTCAAAAATATTTCGACCAAAAATTATTAACATCTGTTGTGTTTTTTGCAAGTTATATTCGATAATGTCAGGGATGTTTTTCACGTTTTTGCGCATTTTAACGCATATTTTGCCTGGTCTGCATTCCCTTGGTAGTGTAGAAGCAAACATTGGGTAAGGTGGGAAACAGAATAGTCATTTGATGTCAGGAATATTCACACTACAAATTATAAAAATCTGATAATTTTTCTTGAAGTTATAATCGAAAATGTCAGGGACGTTTTTTGAGACACAGTGTATAGGACTTACTAATGTCATATCTGGAAAAATGGTATTTTATTGTATGTCGTTACGAATCACGTGAAGCTTGTTGCTTTTGGTCACAAAAATTACTACCAGCGTGACAGACATCATAGCAGTTTAAACTGCTAAGTCAACTTCTAAGGATTAGAAGTCCAACCAGCCGCTAGCTTAATGGCTTAGCAAGTTTACACCGCTTAGCCAGCCACGAAGGCTTCAGACCAGCTGTTAAGGCCTTACCAAATGGTTCCGGGGACTAAAATGCAGACTTACCAGCTGTCGTCCATATTTGAACTCTTTACCCCTCCGTGAGTCAGAATCACTGTAGAATTCTGTGAGAAAATTCTTGATTTTTTCTGCACAAAATTACAACAAGCACAGAATTCCAGCATAAGCTGCAGCAACACAGACGAAAACCATATCTTGATCAACAAAACAACACAAAGCATGTAGAACTTATATTTCATAGTCTAACAAATTGTAAACCAGTATTGATGTGAATATTAGTTGCCGAAGGCGGTCAGATATTGTCCAGTGTGGTTGATGCCACAATCAGTCATAATAATTAGTGTGCATGTTGGATTCTCAATTTTATGCATGTGACAGCATGTGTGCAATAGCTGTCATATGCTATCGCAGTTCCCTACATCTGTCCACCTGTCTGTCACATGATGATGATGATGATGAAGGACGAATAAACTGGCGTTAAGTCCTAAGACTACAAGGACGAGTAACAATAAGCTTAAACAGTGAAGTCACGTAATAGTAGTCAGTGCAATGAGACGTTCTTAGTCATGGCTGTAAGACTGGGCAAAAAGTTCAGTTCACGGAAGGGTCGCGACTCCCTTCCACTGTCTGGAATCGGTGGAGTACTGCAATTATCATCCAAACCCAGATCCAGATCCAATGATAGCGTTATTTGTCCTAGATTTTCATGTTTGTCAATTTCATCAATGTTCACTTGGTCCGTCTATTTCATGACCGGCTATTTCACGCCCTGTCATTTCAATGGTCTGTCATTTTCAGCGCAACACAAGTCAATCCAAAGCGATCGACTTGGTGTCTGGCTTTTTCGCCCCTTTGCCGGTTCGCCCCCTGGCTTGTTTGCCCCTTGGCTGATTCGATTTGCCCCCTGCCTTGTTCACCCCCTGGCTGATTCGCCCTCCACTCCCGTTGAATATACATGTGATTCATTATTGAGGCTTGTGTTTGTGTTTCAGTTTACAGAAAGGCAACAAGCAAGTAACAGACAGACGACGGTCGACAATCATTCTAATAGCTCGACCGTACTTAAGTAACGGTCAGCTAAAAACACGCATTACCTCACCACTGTCACCAGGTGGTGGTATGTCTGCAAGCCGCATCACAGACCCCACTCCGATTATGCTAAGTGTGTTTGAATTCAACACACTATGTGTCAACGTCAAGCTTTTTTTGAAATGAATTTTTACAGGTATACTTAGGTCTAGGCCTAATAATCGCTTGACGAACGCCTAGATCTATAGAGAGCGTCAGACATTTACACAATCGTTTATTCTCATCATCGTGCATAAACTGTCTAGGGCTTTCTAGGCCTAAGAACAATTATTACGCAAAAACCTCGATGTCGAATTACCGGTATTCAATGGGGGCGAAACGTCCAAGGTAAAGAGACGAAAGAGCCAGAAGGCGAACAAGCCAAAGAGCGAACAAGCCAGGCACAGGTGGCGAACAAGCCAAGGGGCGAAAGAGGCAGGGGGCGAACGAGCCAAAAGGCGAACAAGCCAGGGGGCGAACCGGCAAAGGGGCGAAAAAGCCATAATTCATCGACTTGTCATCAAAACTAATCCAAAAAGGATTACCCTTTTCAGCTGCGTAATCTCGCACGGGCATTGTCAGTTTCAGCTGTTTTCAAATAATCTAGTTTAGTGACTTCAAGTCAAAATCTTCGATCAAGTTAAATGTCAACACTTTGTTTACACATGAAACCGCGGGAAACTCGCACCTACACGCGACGCCCAAACTAGTGTTGGCGAATTAATGGGCGCAGGCATGACATCTAAACCATAATCATGAATGATCTAAAAACTGAAGAATCAAAGTAAAAAAAGGTACAGGCTAACACTTGCTATAGCACTTCTTAACGTTGCTCAGAAGTGCTTTACAATCTCGGAAGTGGCAGCTGATCGGCGTGATCTAATGATACCGCAGCGCAGTAAACGACCGTTCATTGCCCGCGTTAACGAATAGTTGGACCCGCGGTTTGCAGCCAGCTGACATACCACCGTCCCAATCAGCCACATTAGGACTTCACCTCGTAGCCTGTAAGCCACTACTCATTTCCCGTCCTACTGCGGGTAGGAGGCTGAGTTGGCCTGAGCACACTGTAGGTTAGCAACTGGCTCAAGGTTGCTTGCAAATAACGGCAGTAAGAATCGAACCGCAACCTGAAAGTTACGAGTCGACACCAACCACTAGACCACTTGCACCTACACACGCAGGTAGGTGTGAACAACTTGCCCAAGGCTGTTACTTGGTAGCGCATCGGCTGGGCATTGAACCGTGGACCTTTCGGTCTCGTATCCAACGCCCCAACCACTGATCCACCAATGATTAAACAAATCCTGTCTGATTAAATTAAGGTGCAAAAAGCTTTTGTTTATACCTGCTGCTGATTTTGGATCGCAGTTAATCTATACTTATATTATGCACGGACCGGGGGGCAGTGTTCCAGCTTCCTCTTCCCCTAGTTTCGCGGCCACGCATGATTTTTTGTAAAGGTAACACAAATAGCCCATTTCTTTGCTTTCCCAAATTGTAGAAAAGTGGGCAAATTTGCGGCTTCCATTGAACGTCCAAAAGCCAAAGTGCTTCAGCTTCAAGGCTTTGCCCCCTGAACCCTTGACCAGGGGCTCTGCCCTTGGACCCCCCAGATCCTAGTTATAGGCTCGCGCTACCGCGCTCGTGATAACCGTGCCCCCAGATTTTGCAGGCTAGAACCGCCACTGATTGCAGGTTCACTTTGATTTTCTCGAGGTAGAGTATCGCACATCGTCCACACTTGCTCCACGTTTGTTCCTTTTTGCAAACTAAACGTGTCTAAACTGCCGTCAAGTTCACAACAGATTCTGTTACGTATCATGTGAGCTTTGCTCAAACTATTTACTATAGCACTTGAGAACAAATCTCACTTAAGTCACGTATAAAAACTATCGATTTCATCTGAGAAATAGTAAATTAGCATGGTTTGATATGCAAGGTAATCTTAGTTACTCTAAGCTTTAAAATAACAGATGAAAAGTGAAAACAATAATCCTTAAAAGGCACAATTTCAGTCAGTCTGAGAACAGATTATCATTTAGGAACTTGTTAAACCCCATTAGCCAGCTCCAGCACACAACATCTCAAGACCTGGCTCTTTGACAAATCTTATTAGATGAACCTCATCTAAACCTGCTGATGAAGCCAAGGCTAGATTACGGCTTTGAAAAGCATTAGTTGCCAATTTCTGGAGCCTCAATACACAGAGTACAAGCTACAATAAAACAAACGTCGTTCACGAAATAACCAAAATAAAAAAAAATGAGTTTTCGTACTGTACTGTGTGCAACCCCTTAAATCCATCTAGCATGTCCAGGGAAACGCAGCGAACATGTTGTTAACTGACATTTAAGCTTTAAACATGGTTCCCACTACTGTGCAGAATACATTTTCCCTGAACTTCCAGGACAAAATGAATCGTTTTCCACGACTAATTTGTTCATGCGAAATACCAATCTTGGCTTTCAATCGCACTAGAAACAAAGGTGGCAGAACGAATTCAAAAGTGTAGATACAAATAATCTGCGAGCGAAGCGAGCAGAAAAAATTTGTGAACTGTTGTATGCAGTCCACGCAGAACAGTTCAAAATTTTTCCTGCATCTTTGTTAACTTTTGCACACTGGTTTTTTCCCTGACTGTAGGAACCATGTTTAAAACACGACATCTGGTGGCAACAATTGTGATTATGTTCCTGAAAATCAACTGATGAAATTTAGTGCAGCCTAGCATAGGACCCTAAAACCGCAGAGCCATAGGCCACGGCCTAGTTGGCTTGCTTTAATCAGGCCCTGGATGTAGCTATGCCACTGAAACATTCATTAACACAGACTGTTGGAAGTCTTTGTTTTTAACTGACAATAACACTTCTGCAACTTCTCATCTAAAGCAACCGAATCACACACCAACAAAGAAAACGTGCAAACGAATAAGTGTATACGACATTCAATCAGCGTACACAACTTGTATTACTTAAATTATTAACAAGTGAGTGAGTAGGGTTTAACGTTCCACCCGACACAGTATAGGTCATTTCGGGGACGGCCTTTCCAGGCAGAATGCAAACAAACACATAATAATAGAACAAAGTTTAACCTTTACAGAGTTGTCACTAATTACCACTCACTGAGTCATTGTATCCAAATTAATGAAAAGCAACACGCAAGTAAACCAACTGATAATGTCTTGAATAAATGACTTGACAATAATTGTTAACTAAGCAATAACACACTAACATTAATAAAGTTCTCAATCAGCTGCAGAAGTTGAACAATATTGTCGATGCAAGCCACAAAATATTTTTGACCAGCCCACAGAATTAGGTATAAGTGGTGGGCTGAGCAAATGTAGACTTGACCAGATAAGTGTGAGGTCACTATAATGAAGTACTATAATGTGAAAGTATTCAGAATGCAAATTAACACACACGATCTAAATCAGTGCTGTCCAACCCGCGGCCGGCCCGCGAGGGGATTCCATGTGGCCCGCCATTGTCCCACATAAATTGTAGTTTTGGTCTGGTGATTAGTCAGATGAAATCAACTTGCAAAATTCAACAATGCTTGATGGTCTTTTGCGTTTCTAAATTTCAGAAAAATGGGCGAATTTGCGGTTTCCATTGAACATTCGGAAGCATAAAGTGTTTCAGCTTCGGAGGGGCTTCGCCCCCTGACCCCCCGACCAGGGGCTCTGCCCCTGGACCACGCTGGAGGCTCCGCCCCCAAACCCCTCTTATAGGCTCGCGCTCCGCGTGCTCGCCATGCCCCCCCTTGATTGCGGCTCGCCAGCTGGTGGAAAATTGACTAAGTGGCCCGCGGTGTCAAAAAGGTTGGACAGCACTGATCTAAATAATGAATAAACACAAATGAAAGCAGTATGAAGTGCTGAGTAATCCGAGACATCTAGTGAATTAAAGCAAACTCTACGTAATGTTAGTGAACTACAGCTTGGCTGCACAGACATTCCAATACAAACTGCAAGACTTTACAGAATACAAGAACAAAATTCCAAAGTTCTTCTGCACAAACATGTCTCATTTTCTTTAAAAAATAGCCAATTTTTCTAGGCACTGAGCTTGACCAGAACAGGTAGAACGTTTACTTTTTGATTAACCGATTAAACACAATTAGCGATCTATGTTAGCAGGATGTTCCGGGAACATAGCTTTATACCAAAACATTGTATGTCGGTGAAAATTTTAACTCACAATTTCCGTGGCTATTCAAGAATTTCCAGATTATGCTCCAATCTTGAACCAAATAATACACATACAAAAATGACTACTAATCAGCAGAATAAGTGCTCAGTGAACAAAAAACAACATTAACACTATGTAATGTGAGTGAACAAAACTAACATGAAGCAGCGTGAACACTTACAGCTCTATAACAAAAATAGTTAACTAACCCGTCAACTTACACATCACTACAGCAAACGTTTCCTACACAACCAGAACTGTTGAAAATAAACCACTACAAAGCAAACAACGCCAAAAACATTTGCAATTGATAAATTCCTGTATTTGGTAACCCCATCCTTAACTTACAGACACCCATTTAGTGTCACTTCGATTTCAGCAGCCCAACTAGACTGCATGTAGCCAATACCATCAACTAACGCAAAAAAGGTATCATATAAAGAAAAATGGCAAAACATGCAAAATACTTTTAAGAATAACCAGACATATCGGTAGAAATTACATCTAATCAAAAAGCAGCTTATAGTTCTGGTGACATGCGAATGCAAAATGCTAGCAATTACCATATGTATCTATGCAGCTTATGCAGACTGTACAACTACAAATTACATGCGACTGGTAATACAATGGTTAGCAGGAACATGTAAAAATAAAGATGGCCATTAACTGCCAATCTTAACACAGCCACAAAGACAACGAGACAGCAAAACAATCACAAAGATACAGTTGAAGCCTAACTATGACAATCCATGCTACCAATGACGTGTTCTGAATACCAGAGATTTACTTAATACACAACTCTATGGTATAACTCTGCTACTCTAGCCTACAACACACGCACTACATCAGTACATATGACATCGGTGAACGATCGATCGTGCTGCTGTTCAGTTTGATTCATCCCTGTGGTTAGCTGCACCATTGTTGTCGACGGCCTCGCTGTTTCTCTCATTGTGTCGGCCACGAAAGCCACACCAACCACGGAAACCTGTTGCAACAAACATACAGACCGTACTTTACAACAGAAGCAATCAACCAGCACAACCCCCACTGTGATATCAGTTTTACTACAGTGCTCAGTGCTGCCATCTATATAATTATAACAATGTACCAACTGAACAAAACTGTGGTCAGATAGAGGGGGCCACCAAGTACTTACTTAACAGAGTGAAAATGACTATGCAATACGCCCACTATGTTTTCAAGTTGGACAGAAAAATAGGCTCAAACATTAAATCACTTTTTTCTTTGTTGTAAACAACAGAAACCCTGCAAATTATTACGAGGTCATCATTAGAAGTGTACTAGAACATTATCAGACCATCTCCCAGGCAATCTCTAGCTAGCTATCAGTATAGCGGTGTAGACCATGTGGACATCCTCTCCTCTTCTGTGCCCATCATGTATGTATGCATCATTACCTCTGCTGAGGATTTTATAACATATCCGGCGTTTATGATCACACAAAATCTCACAAAGATACAGACGAATTTAGCCAAAATTTTCTGAGAAGGTTAGACCTTGTCCAACCTAGATGTTGCTGGTAACCGGATCAGTATCTGCATGATCCAGGATAGGACTGAAGCATTCATTACTACTGCCAGACAGGACAAACGGTGCTGCTAACTGGCAAATGCAGGAACAACAATGCGAAAGTTTTTCTGCATTTGCCAAGTGGCAGCATTGTTCTTGGTGGAGGAACGGACTGCACAAGTATTTTCTAGTTATTGTCATAATGACCCAATAGCAAAAGCCAAACCGACCTCTCCTGGGACCTCGCCAGCCACAGCTGTAGCCACTGTCAGCATTTCTGTAGCCATCGTGCCTGTAACCTTCATGGAATCTTGGCTGAAAACCTGTAGACACACCATTACAATTGCAGCTAGTTACAATGGATATCAGCATTAGCTGCTTTTCAGTGACTAGAAATTGATCAGTTTTGGGATGCCTTTTTCATGCAAAATGCACTTTACTGGATATTTGCAATTATGTCCCGTTAATTACTTTTAGTAATCCAATTCTCCACTACTGACAACTGCCCAGTGTCCCAGGTTATCCAAATCCAGCCCTAGATGGTGCCACCTATAACCGTTCATCATTAGCGCTCCTGAAGCAACAGCATTACACCACTTTTCAAACACATAATTACTACAAGGCCGTATTAATAAACCACAATACAGGTTTTGCCGACCCATCTGTTCTGCACAGGCAACCAAACAGCAAATAAAATGACTTAGAAAAACGAAAACCGGTCTAAACGTTCTGCAGGGTAGGAGTAACCGGGATGCTAATTTTCAGTCCAAAAAAATCAATAGGCAGGCTGCACTATGTGTTGGCAGTGGACCAACATTCTTCAATGTCACATTCATCACATGTAACAGACCGGTACCTCGGCCACTGTAGTAGCCGCCCCTTCCCCAGCCACGACCTCCGCGACCACGTCCACCTCGAAAACCATTTTCCATTGGCTCCAGATCACCTGCTGACAGTACAACACAGTGCCAGTAAGTAAGCAGCTCCTATTATCTCAATAACAGCAGAATGCCTCCACAAGTAACTATGCAAATGTCCATGGTACAGAAAATGCACAAAATAGTTTTACAATAATTTCAATCATACATGGCAATTAAAACAATGCTAATAAGACAGGAATCGCAGTTATGCAACATGAGATCCAATAATCATTAGTAAGCATTGGACAAAAAAGCCCATAAAGCTTATCATAAATGGGAGTAAACCTTGGCACAGTCTAAAGCTCCAGCAATAACTGATGTGTCTATAGAGATCTTTTACCGATTCACAAAGTGAGATCAAAATCATCACCAAAAATTTAACCATTCCGCAGCCATGCCCACTAACTTACTATTTTATCAGAATGAGTAGATAAGCAGTAAAATCACAACATATCGCCTATCTGCTAAAGATAACAAAAATTGAAAAAATCACAGGCGAAAAAGACTTTGGATCATCAGCAAAATAATCAACATGCTAAAAAAAACTGTCAGCATAATATGTTCGTGACACTTATTGAAGTATTCTACTGAAACATGACAGACTGGACACCAACAAATCGCAGTTCAGTATCAAGTTGCTAGATAGCGAAAACAACATACGGTGGTAATTCATTGGACGTCGCTGATCGTCTTCAAAGTCACCGGTGACTTCTGTTGGTGGCGGAGTGAACCGTGAATGGAACTCATCTGCATTGGGATTCAACTGCATTCTCTCCTGCACAAACACCGACATCAGCTAGAAGGTGCTCATGAGAGTGAGTACCTCCACCAAGTGAATTCAATAACTCAAAAGCAACGAGCAAATCTGAAAACAGTAACTTCAATCTATTCCAAGCTATGCGTTAGCAGTGCATAACATACAAATTAATCATATTATCAAAAAATACAACCGGACTCAACAATGAAATGATGAAATATAACACAAATATTTAACATACTACTTGTGCATAAGTATCTACATTTATTTCTGTTCTAAATGTACTAGAATGAGCTAAAAATATAGCAAAACAATGACAAAACTAAGTGTAATAGATATCACATCTACATTCTACATATAGCCAACAAAACAATTAATCGCTAAATCTTTTTTAAAAACATTCATTTCAATAAACGTTTGATTCATCACATCGCTACTAGACAAAGTACAAACGATGACTAGAAATACGTTCTGCGGAACGAGGTATCTGTCCAATTGCCACGCCATATAGACTAGCAGCTGCGTTTCAGCATTCAACGCTCTAGTGAGCCTACAGTTATTATGGTACTTGGAAGCTCGTAAGGCCAACATACAACTGGTTCAGCGTAGATGTTTACAATTCTGGTGTCAGCGAACTGCAAGTGGAAGGATACGTTCATTAACGACATAAAAGTTCAACAATGCAAAGAAATGCTATCGGATTTGTGTTACCAACTTAAATGTGGGCAAACAAATGTAAAATGACAGTGCTCGCATTAGCTTAACAAATTTAATATAATAGTAATGATGAATACACACTACAATGGTAGCAACACAGAGCAATCATCTTTTACGGGGACCAAGTTATAATGCTTTGAATTTAGAACTCCATTGTCTGTAATGCAAAATTTTGCAACTTTTGGATGGTTGCTACGGCAACAGGTGTTATTAAGTGGTAAATTTAAATGACACCATTATATTGCTCGACCGCGAAAATAGCGGGTAGGTAAACACAGCGCACAGTTATCTTTTATGGAGACCGAGTTATACCGCTATGAAGTCCCATAGGCTGCAAGACAAATTTTTTTTTAAAATTCAGGTAAAATAGAGGAAGGAGGTATCAGATTTTTATCCCAAACAAAATCGATCTTACTTTTCGGACCCCAAATCACTGTGCAAAATTTCATCAAAATCTAATCAAAATTGCGGCCGTTAAGTGTTTACACACAAAATGACTGGTGTGACAGAATGACAGCATGACAGAAGTGATTTTATAATCTGTCTCATGCTATGCTATAGCAATGGGACAGATAATAACAAGCATTTGATGAAACAAAACAATAATCACTTTCTCCAGAGAACAGAAGAGTGGACAAAACAAATACAACTATTGTGCTTCAGTTCATATGTAGCTGATGCTAGCGAAATGAATTACAAAGGTGATAAACAAAAACATGCACATTTGAACAAAATACCGGTTTGTCTGCGATAACTTCTTCACTGAGACAATTGTCCACAGGACTCTGGCTAAGTGCCACATCATGCACTGGAACAAAACTCTCTTCCGCTGCAGAGTAATATTCCTCCGTTCCAGTGAACTCCGTCTCCGCGGATCCAACGAATTCCTCACCCCCACCCCTGTGAGCGGTCATGTGACCGTTCACTGGCTGGTGATTGGCCACCGTGTCGTCATGTGACATCTGGCCGGCTGACATCATTGGCTGCGAGTAAGCTGGAATTACTGCTCCATAGCCTGCTGTGTATGCCACCTGCACATGACAGCCACCCATCCACGTACTAACTGCGCCCAGAATGCAGTGGATACCAACGATGGACAAAACTATGTCACAAGATGACAAAGACAATGCAAAATGAAATGACTAGTACCTGGTGTGGATAGCTGACTCCTTCATGCTGGACTATGTATGGATCGGCAACCAGTGGTGCACAGTATGGCACTGTACTCATCATAGGTGTTGCCGGAGTGTAGTGACTAGCATAGGTCAACAATGCAGCTGCAGCCTCGGATGATGTATCTACACCACTGTGATAGTGTGAGGACGTATCCACACCAGCAGGCAAGCCAGCGTGATACTGAGATGTGGCATCCACACTGCTCTGATACTGCTGCGTTACTGTAAAGCTGTTGGTAACTGCATCTGTTATGACGTACTCGCTCGAATACCCGCCGGTTATTTCGTCATAACCTGAGCTGGCAGTCGTGCTGCTGGGTATTTCCACGACACTTCCGGAATAACCCACACCGTAACATCCTGCACACATGCAACAACTGCCGTTAGCCATGAATCAAACTATCAGTACTTAGTGTCATAAATTAAACTATACAAAGACGGGGTGGCAGAAACCAACAGATGGCTGCAAATTTCTGTTGAAAATATCAATTCCATCCCTAAATTCCACAATATGGGAGATTTTCAACTCCAAATTTTGTATTTCTCAACAAAAATTGTCTCATAAATTTTTTCGACGGGTTAAAATTTAGCGAGTGGGCAACTGGCCCACCTGATTTTCTGCCACATTGCCACTGCAACCTACAGACTGATACATTAACTAATCAGCATTACATAGGTCAAGTAATTCTTCCTGACACCAGTCAAGATTCATTAATAGCAACTGCCAGAACAACAACTGAAGAAGTTCAGAGTTCCATGAATTTACACATATTACTGAAAGCCTTAAGCAAGACCTTACTGGTAGCTTTGAGTAACAGAGGCCAACACTAAATACTACTCACTGTCTTCGTCGATTTCCGAATCTTGCAGGAAGTCGAAGCTACCCTGCAGCGCTGACACAATGTCCTGCGCATCTTTCTTCTTGTCAAAGAACAAGTCATTGTCATCGACGTCCGGCTGGGTCTGGGATGAAGTCTCAAATCGGAACGACTCAGCGACATCAAAGGATGACATTGATGTTGTCACGGCAACAACGGGAAGCTCAATGGTTGCTACAGAGACAGGTGAGGAAGATTCAGTGGTCAGTTTGTGTGTATCCGATGACTGTGGAGATGCTTCAACAGATTCAGAGGCGGAAAGACTCGACGTGGATAGACTTGAAGAATGGGACGACTTTTCCAGCTGTACATCGGCTCTGCTGCCAGTGTTTCCATTTACTGCAAATAAAACACAGTCAATGAAGACAGAGAAACAAAACACAGTAACATTCCAAACCCCGTCAACAGATGAAAAAAACATCTATAGCTCTACGGGAAAACCAACGTAGAGCTATAGAGCATCACCTGCAATATGGGATCACAGCGTTACCTAGAGACTGCAACCCCGGGATCCCGAATCCCAGCCGTTTTCGCTAATCCCGAATCCCGGGATTGGCGGCGTAGCGATCAGGGATTTCGGGATTTAAAAATTTGTTGAAATTGTACTTTATTCGTATGTTGAATGATATACATAAGAATTTTAGCCGTCTGATGAACAAATATTTTATGAATGCCAGAACTCCGCCAGAACTTTTATCAACTCCGTGCTGCGTACTGTAGTTTGTATTTTGACAGTGATCAGTACAGTTCAGACATACCTTACGCAGGAGCCTACACAACATTCTATGCATGAAATAAGACAATTAGTGATACCAAAATGATGACCGATATGTAAACCTAATCCCGAAATGGGATCCTGGGATTATGTATTTCTCAATCCCGAATCCCGGGATTAAGAGTTCAATCCCAGGATTGCAATCACTAGCGTTACCTGCCATCTGACACAGGAAACATGCCCTGCCTTACCCAAAGTCAAGGTTTGCCAAACAGAATGGTAGTCAACTTCCAACTCCAGAGGGATGGCAGGCTGAGAATGAGATGACCATGGTTTATGTCATATACTGAGATAGTTTACTAGCCCAAAATTTGTCATATTATCGAAAATAAACAGTTTTCATTAAGTCGTATGCATGTGCTATGACTTGACCTACACTGCGACCTAAAATGTCACAGCTGAAACCATAACGTAAAGTATTAAGCAGAGCTTGAGTAGACACCAAACGCTGAGCAGTATTGATAGCCCAATATCAATAGTCGGCACCACTTATATGCACATTGGTTATAAGCACACTCTGCTTATTTGCACGACGTGTGTCTAGTCCCGTTTGAGTTTATGCTATGTCAATGGCAGTCAACTTTGCTTATAAGCACCAGCCATATATGCACAATTCGGTTATAAGCACGCGCTCTTTTTGTCCCAGCGCCATGTCTTAAATTTGGTTATAAGCAACTTGGCTTACACGGTGCACATAAGACCGCCTGTAATCAGCCACTTAACGCTCACTGGAATGGCAGAGCTAGTGAGCACCACGCATCATGTGGGCTACAGTGCATCTTCCCACCCCAGCAGCATGCAGCATCATAATGAACTTCAAATGGCAGTCTGCAGGTCAATGATGCTAGACCACCTGCTGTCTATGAGAGTGATTGAGAGGACGGGCGGGCGGGCAGGCGGCGTGTAAACTGACACTACTGGAGTGACCATTATCACCTGCTACATGCTGTGCCTGATGTCCACGAACGACATGAGTGAGGCGACTGTTTCCTGTGGCGTGGATGACCGCCTATTGTAACGGCATGTTGTAAAAATGACTGCAGTGGTCCTATAAGCTAACTACGGTTAAATGCATGCTCCGCTTACAAGCAAGTCAGCTTGCAGTCCCAAGGCCGTGCATATAAGCGGTCAACTCTATCATGCTAACCCTAACATGAATGCTACAGAACATTCCACAGACCATGTAAGTCGTGGCCAATGGTCTGCGGTGTTTCGTTTGTGTCACGGCCGACAGCGACGGCAGTGGTGCTGAGTGGCCGACAGAAATAGCCACAGCCAATGATGACATCAAACGTATCACGCAGCTGCCTGTACGTCGTTGTTGCCGCTATGCCGCTGACTGGCGCATCTCGGTACTCCAGAAACGACAACATGTGATCCGAAGCCGCATCCAGTCTCCTAAATCAATGTCATTCGCTTGTCAGATTTTACAACTTCCAATAACAACGAACAAAGACATTTTTAAATAAGCACTTCTCTCTGATAAATGCAAATGCAAATTTTGAATGGGGAAGTTACTTGTTTAAAATCTGGAGTGAAAATGCCCTTTAAAACAAAACAAAAACTACCAGTACGTGGTGATGACGACACCAATTCAAATAACAAAATGTAAAATAAACTAGCTCACTGACAAATGATACTTAACACGCATAGCAAATCTAGCAAGGTATGTAATCTGTGGAGAAGAGACTCCATTACTCGTATCAGGAATATTTCAATAATTGTGGAATAATATGCTAGTGTCCACTGTCCATGTTCTGTACTGCATATGTAACAGGCATACTTTGTTGATATACCACAGAGCAGGCCATGGTGACATTTGATTTAAACTGTGCTAGAATAAACTATCTTAGTAAGTAAGCAAGATGGCTACTTACTGAAGATCTAAGAGGTCGTCTCCTGGGCTGACAAGAGGACCCAATGAACGCAGATTGTCCAAGCTGTCCTCACTCAAAACCTACAACAATATGACACACAGAGATGCATGGAAAGTCACGGTACAAAGGCAATAACAGCAATTAGCACAGCAAGTGTGGGGCACAGACTGGCCGAGAAGCCACGTCAGACCTAAGATGAGTTAGCAGCCAGCCCATGATATCCAAAATGAATGGTTCATTTATCTACTGCAGTACTGCTCTACTTGTAAATGAGTGGTACTGAATAATCTGACAGTGCAAATACCAAAAGTCGACTTTCAAATTAAGACTGTTACAACACTACACACACAACACAAATAGAGCTGGTAAAGTGGTCAGAGAAGACAAAACCCACCACTGCACCATGTTTGCCAGTGAGGAAATCAGACTTGACTTCGTCGCACGACAGTCCGGCCAGCACGGTGTTTAGTCGGAGCAATGTACGTAGCTGAGCGATCTGCTGATGCTGACGCTCGACTTTCTCACGTCTCACCTGCCTCCGAGCACGCTTCTCACTCTGTCACAGTCAACCACGCTAAGCAAGTAACGATGCTAAGTAAGTAACAAAACAGTTTACTGAGCATAAGAAAAAAAAGCATGCCTACGATAAAGGGCAAAGCCCAACATGAGTCTGCCTGGCACCCTAAGTCCGATTGGGGTTAATTCAAGGGGTTAAAATTTCCCCGGTAGCAAAGTCACGTGGCCTGCAGTCACATGCATTAGCAGACGCAGAACTCACATTGTTGACTTAGGGTGGGCCAACATCTGCGCCTGCAACTTCTTTGTTAGTGGACCAAAGTTGGCCAAACTTTTTTGTTCAACGCGGGAGGGATGGCAGTCGATCAAGTTTGTTATCGACTTTCGGTATGTCGATCCGCTCCAGAGATATCAGCAGTCAAAGTTTAAAGTTGACCCAAATCGTGCCGAATTTTGAACTTGAGCGGGTCAACATCCGTGCCTGTAACTTTTTTGAAGTTCACCAAATTTTTTGTTGAACCCAGCAGGGATAGCTGTCGATCAAGTTTGTTTCCGATTTTTTATTTCTCGGTGAATTCCTAAGATATTTAGGTCAAAGACGAAAGTTGTCCGAAATCGAGCCAAATTTTCGAATTTTTGGCCCTCCCAAATTTCTGCGGTGCAGGCCCCCAAAAGTTTGTATGTAAGTGATCATGCCTACTTTATGACCCGTCATGTGGCAAAGTTTAATGGGGGTAATCCCTTTGCGCCAAAAGTTATTGCCACGAATATGTCAAAATTTAAGCCAATTTTTGATCCCTTTTGAAAAAATTTAAAGAGGGACCCGGACTTTTTTCGCCGAACACCGAAGGAATTGCGGTAGATCAAAAACTTGGCCAATTTTGAAAATATTCATCCGTTCCAGAGATATTCGCCATTGAAGTTTGAAGTTAACCGAAAGTAGGCCAATTTTTGCATGTTTCTGGCCCTAAATTCTTTTTGGGGGGAGGAGGCTCCCCCAAAATTATGTACCGGGATTATAAAATTGAACACAGTTCCGAGCATTGTGCAAAATTTCGTGGCAAGCGGCCGCTGAAGCTTGGAGATCTCGCAAGAAAGTAAAAAAGGAAAAAAATTAAACGACAGCAAAACATAAACCCGGGTGGACTAACTAGTACCGTTAAGTCTTTTGGCACTTATTTCAATGATACTGACAATATAGTAGTGATGTATACCAGTAATAACAAGATAACAATGCAACGCTGTGCCCCAGCAATGCATCACTAAAAATATTACACTAATTACAAAGATAACTAGAAATTTGGGGCAAAGCCCAACGTG
>Ga0209671_1001989_pt1 | contig 18119 bp, 13 predicted proteins | sample WorMetHERISLAND2_2_FD_187401 | JGI IMG/M metagenome (GOLD analysis project Ga0209671, IMG submission 187401) | Marine gutless worms symbiont microbial communities from Max Planck institute for Marine Microbiology, Germany - Olavius geniculatus... | ecosystem: Host-associated > Annelida >...
TGCATTAGTTGTCTAATATAATATATAATAATAATATAATAATATGTCTGATGTTAATACCAGTTGTTTGTATATCTGTGTAACTGTCAGTGATGGGAGCATCATGCAGTCATGTGAGCGAACTGTCGACCAATGAACATCTGCTACGTCTGGCCAGCACCGAGTGCCTCTCGCCCAATGATCCTTTCTGGAACCAACTTTTGTCTTTCACTTTTGTCATCCCAAGAAATAGGTACAATGTATGCAACAAACCTGCACACTTTTATCAGTCAGTGCCACAGTGCAGATGAGCTGACAATATGGGCTAGTGATCATAGTCTTGGGATTGATTTCTCAATCACGGGATCCAGGATTAACCTCCTTGGCAGTATGAATTTGGACAGAGTTTCTGTCTAAAAGTGGTACATATATCTGCCATGGCGAGTTCAACGCGACATTCGCCTAATGACATTTAAATGTACACTTGAGCGTTCAACTGTATACTCCCACTGGACCTGCACTCACAGTACAGCCGCGGCGCTGATGGCAGCTCTGTCAGCCGATGTAGCTGGATGCGCTGCAAGTTGTGATGTTGATAAACTAGCTCAACACAGATGACATCTGGCAGTCGGATGGAAGGGAACAGAATTTTATCAGCAGCAACTGACCACTGACTGACTAACTGATAGCACAACAGACATGGTCTGCTGACGGTTGCACCCCGGCACCTCGCAGCACAGATGGCAGGGAGACTGCTATAGCTGTGCTCCGAGTCTCAGTCGGGGTTACCGTTTTTAGTACATAACAACCGCCCCAAATAACGCTCGGGATTACCGCTGAGGAGGTTAAGAAACTTATAATCCCAGGATTCTTGGATCTCATTGTCGACTTGCATATTCATCATTATTTATAATAACTTTGCGAGACTTATTTCAGTCACATGATGCAGTAGGTCTTTACAGGTAAGTATATCGAGCACAGGGAGTGACTGACTCTCAAAATGCAACTTACAGTGTGTTATTCACTTTTTATGATGGAGTGTGAATGTGTGCTTATTTCTGTGTTGTTCAACGATCGATCAACGAATGTTGAAAGAAGTGATCTGTGTTGTGAATGTCTGTTATGCTGATTAACAGTGCTAATCTAAGAGTTAAATGGACCGAGTAACTTCATATGTGTATACAGTATTCCTCAGTGTTGATCAGGGAGTCTGAGTGTGTCAGTGTGTCTGTGCTCTTCAGTGTTGATCAGGGAATGTTGGAAGAAGCGACGGTCAATGTGTGTAAGAATTTTGTCGTAAACAACAGTCTGACGGGCAACTTGGCATCTCTCGTTCGAGTTTTTCTCATTCGCGCAGATGAGCTGAAAGTCTCCGTTCAGTGCCACAAGTGAGTTGACTTCTTCAGCTGGAATGTCAGATATACAGTCTAACAACATTAGGCACTACTGCTGTAAAATTAATGCCAGAATAAACCAGGATGCATTAAGTACTGCATGAAAAAATATTGTGGAAAGCAGAGTCTGGCCATTTCTGACGTACATTTTTTTGGGTAACTGTCATTGTTTGATAACATCTTTGATAAAATTGATGTTCATGGTAATTGTGATGTTACGTAGTTTTGAAACTGGACTTTTTTCTATATACTGACATTCAACTGACATACTGACTGTCTGTCTGTCTGTTTGTCTGTTTGTCTCTTTGTTTGTTTTTGCTTTTTTGTGCTTGTCAATTCTTGTCTTGATTGGCAAATAAAAATATATATTATTTGTCTGAACCATCGGTTGTCAGACTGTTTGTCTGTTTCATTGTTAAAATGCTCCTCCCCTCTCCTTCAATAGACAGCATTCTAAAATTAATGACTGTCTGGAGGATTACAGGGAAGGTAATTAGAACTACCACATTGTTAATTACATATGCACGTGTAAAATGGAGTTTTTACAGTTTTAGGTTTAGCTTGTGTTTTGCATTTCTGTAAAGGTTAAACTTTCTGTTTTTTTATTGTAAAGGTTAAACTTACCATTTCATTATTATGTGTTTGTGTGCATTCTGCCTGGAAAGGCCATCCCCAAAATGACCTATACTGTGTTGAGCGGGATGTTAAACCCTACTCACTCACTCACTGTTTAAGTGCTTGATTGCCTAATGGGGTGTTTGCATGATGAAGCACACATGAAGCAGACTTAGAGCGCATGTCATGCACGTGTATATTCAATACATTTGCTGCATGTTTTCTTCATCGTGTAAACACCCTATAGCTTTGAACTAACTGTGTAGCTTTGGTGCATTTTATCTGATCTTTCTGACAGGCTGCTATTTATCACACGTATGTTTTTGTGTCGTAGCTCAATCTTCACGTGGCAGACATACAACGCCCTCTACATCATTCGTAATCTGTGCAAGTATTTTGTCGAGAGTCTGACTGAGGACGTGTTGCTAGAACAGTTCAGAGCAGTGTCTGCTCTCAGTGGTAATGATTTCGTGTCTTGTTAGTGAGCTGCCTTGCTAGGTCACATGTTGTTTTTTTCTCGTCTGTTTGTTTGGTTTGTTTACCTGCCACCCAACACAGATGAATGCAACCCACCTTAACCAGTGCCACAGCAAGACCCGCCAGTACTCGATTTAGGCTGAGTTGACGTTGATGTTGATTATATACCAAGATGATTTACCTGTCCACAGGCAGTCAGTCATCTTTCCTAGTATAGTAAGTGACCAACCAGGTGTTGCGTGATCTTTCGATCGTAAGTTAGCGTCAACTGTTATGCCCCCAGCATATATACCTGTGTACATATTTATGTGTGTATGCATGCATATATGTGTTTATCATTAGGAGGCAATGGTGAAAGCAGTGATTTATTGCTGGATGAACTGCTGGACTGTCTCACTGATATACTGGTTGATGTTCCCGTCGTGTAAGTACATTTTTACGCTACTATTGCTGCTGCCTTGCATGACCTTGAATGGCAATGGTGTCTTACCTCACCTTATTATTATTATTATTATTATTTTTTTACCCTCGGTACCCCATTCCCGAGGGAGCATCAAAATTAACTATGCAATACAAAGGTGGGTATGATCGTCAGTCTGTGCAGTCAGCGGCCGGCAAACTGTCGTGCAGCAAAACAGCATTGAAGCGCTGCACCAAAACAGAAATCCTCTGAAACAAGTAACTGGTCTCTCTAGCCTTGCCAGTATTAATTGAGATTATTAAGGTTATTATTATTATTATGCACGAAAATTATTATCGTGGCATTTAGTCTAAGTTGACTTCAAGGACACGTAACATAATTACACTACGAGTCGACATGTTCAGCAAACAGAAAACTAGGAGAACTAGAATGAGCGTCACTAGTAGGATGTTGCGAACAAGTATGTTTTCAAATGACGCTTAAAAGTCGACAGTGATGATGATAACGTGACAAACGATGGTAGACTGTTCCATGCACGGCAGCAGCAACCGGGAAAGCGCGATCCCCGATCGTGCTGCAACGAGTTACTGGAACAACGACCGCCGTTGATGAACTGGAATGCAGACTTCGCCTCATGGTGACGTCGGTTGCGCGGTTGATGCTGTCAGCGAGATACACAGGTGCTGTGCCGTTGAGAGACCGGAAGACGAGGCACGGCAGCTTGAAGGTGATCTGTTCCGGAATTCGAAGCCAATGGAGTTCACGGAGTAGTGGTGTCACATGATCCAACTTCCGGGCACGGCGTGGAGGACAGACTGCAGCCGACAGAGTTGGCGAGCAGGTAGCCCCGCAAGCGTTGCGTTGCTGTAGTTAACACGCGACAGAACAAGCGCTGTGACAAGCGATAGTAAAACCGTCTTAGAAACTGAACGACGGACACTGCGGATTAATCTCATCGCAGAAAAGCAATTCGAAACTGTCTTGGAAATATGTGTGGTCATGCTGAGATTTGAGTTGAGGTAGATACCAAGGTCACGAACAGCGGCAGGCTGTTACACCTGCCCAGCACTGAGGCCATGTCAGTTCGGCCCAATGCACAGCCTTGATGTAACTGAAGGTTACACCTAGAGTAACTGGCTGTGAAGCCAAAGTCAGGGTTGAGGCCGTAAATTCACCAGTCACTTAGTATTGTTCTGTTATATGGTCTGTTCTTAGGTGACTCCTCACCTCCAGATTACAAATTCTTTGGGTTTTCAAAGCACTGAGCCCCACAACCACATCAATGTGGCAGACCACGTTGGGGATGACAGTGGTGCATTTCGTTGCAAAAAACATGAATGTTTTTCAAATCCACCAGAAAACATGTATCGGTATGAAAATAGAGCCACCCTGTCTATGACAGAGACGTAGTTCATGGATGCTTTTACACATTTTCACAATTTTTGCGGATTATCATAATCCTATAAAAATTCAAAATTAATGTTGTGCGATTTTTTTTTACCTGCAGCACAGTTTCTTTTCATTTGCTGTGCGTGTGTGATACAGTGAATAAGGTTGTATATTGCTTTTGCCAGTAAAGCCACAATATCCTTTTTTGGCCAGCAATGCTTGGTGAGTATAGTGCGCTTGTAGCAGATGTTAGTTATTCTGTGTTGGGGACAGTTAGCTGTTCTATGTTGTTGACAGGGATGAGACCTACGCAGTTCACGTAGAGTGTATAAATATTCTACTCACTCTGTTGTCGATACAACTCTCTCTCAATCAAGCTACGCCTGATTCCAAACTCTATCGACACATCATCAACGGCAAGTGGTATGTTAATCAGTCACGTGTTGGCATATTTGCACATTCATTATGCGGAGGGTCCACAGTTCTTGAAAACCAAATCGGGTCTCAAAGTTTTTGGAATTTGATGTCTGAGTGTCTTTAAAGGCCTTGAATTGTGTTTCTTTAGAATTATCGTGACCGCTATATGATAAGTTTTTCCTTTGATGCCAGGAAAAACTAACCTGACGTGGTAAAATATTGTGGGAATGGGTCCAGACAAAGTAGGCTTAGTTGAAAGTTTTTGAAAAGTTTCTATATTTTTTTAGCCGACCACTAAGCTGCAAGCTTAAGGTTGGCCTTTTGTCATGGTTGTCGTTCGTCTGTCCATCTGCCACGGATGTACTGTGGCTGAATGGTGCAAGATAGGGCCTAGGTTACTACTGATCACTAATAGGAAGTCGCATACTGGCTTTCAAATGACATATAAATCGATGACCTTGGATGACCTCGAAGGGTCTTAACACACTATGGAATGGAATGTTTCAAGCAATAAGTGGCCGTATCTCCTAAACGATCAGAGGTCATAGAGAAAAGTTACTATCACTAATAGGAAGTGGCATACACCCTTTCATATGACATAAAATTTATCGACCTTGGATGACCTTCAAGGTCAGTGACGACCAGTAAGGTTAGCCCCACCCTAGCCACAGCTGGGCTTTTTGTTTTAAAATGTGGCTACCTTGATTATTGCATACCAGTAGTCATAAATAGTTATTGCTTTAATAGCAAATACTGCAATAAATACTATGTTGATAGTCTTTGTGATCATCATATCATATTTCTTATTTTCTGATTTAGGCAAAAATTTACCATTATATTGTGGTGGAATTCAATTGGAAGGCCTCCAGAGAAGCATAGTATTCACTGACTGTCTTTCTGTATAAATAACCTGTGTATTTTAGACAAAATACATCTTTAGCTGTTTGAAACGTGTTTGTAAGGGACAAATAAATAATACTTTTATAATATATGACACTGTTGATCTTACAGTTTGTGCATTGTTTCTTGGGTTGCAGCTCTATTGGGAACAGTCTAGAATTATTGCTTACACTTAATGTGCACAGATTCAAAGTTTATTAATGTTAATATTAAATAGATTGCATATTATGTTTACTCTAACTATCATCTGTTACTTGGAGCCGGTAGTTTGTATGTTGTGTCCTGTGTTTTGTACAGTTCATCACGTGCAGCTAGCATCATCCAATCACTTCTAACGAACTACAACCAGCAGTTGAGAAGCCCCGCCCAATTGCATGCCAACCAATCACAGCACGGCATTCTACATGGAGTTACATCAGCTATTGCATGTGTGTATGTCATTAACATAAATTAGCACTAATTTACGTTAAAAGATATTTTGTGAAATAACATTGAAATTTTTCGTACTGGTTTTTTTTCTTTTAACCTTTCATTAACAATTTTATTGAGTATTAAATTTAAATATTGCTTTTGTTGGTTGTTTTTCATATTTCTAATTAGAAATACGTTCTGCGGAACGAGGTATCTGTCCCATTTCCACGATAGCTGTCGCGTTTCAGCGTTTTACGCTCTTACTTCATGGTGCACGCCCGAAAGGCCAGCGTACAGTAAGTTCAAAAACGCAAAGAAATCCTATGGGATTTGTGGTATAAACTTAAAATGTAGGTCTACGTATGCAAATGTAAAATAACAGCACACTCAGTATCTGAACAAATTTAATATAAAAAATAATAATGCATACGCAGGTAGCACCCTCTGGTGAACACGAATATAATGCTTGAGATTGGCATCTCGTTTACCTGTCTCAGATCGTTTATTTTTCTAAATTTCTGGCATTTTGTGATTTTTTTATACACATTCTGTAAATTAAATACTGTAACGAATACTGATTCAGCCATTTTGTTGAAATAATCTGCACAGAAGTGACTTTATGGCGCAAAAAGTTAATTATTTCTGCAAAACTTCTGGACAGTAACTGTTGTAAATGACAGGCCACTGAAAATGCAGTGATCACTATTTTGGGGGTTAAAGGCTCAAATTAGGGGATTAAATTATTTTTTGTGTTTATAGCGGCCCCTGAGGCACGTTTTTTGAGCTATCAGCCATCTGATACTGTGGTACGAAAACCTTTCCATTGAAAATGCATTGCAGGGGCAAAAAATGGGCACAATAGGGGAAGGAGTCATCAGATTTTTTTTATCCCAAACAAACTCAATCTTACTTTTCGGGCCCCGAATCACTGTGCAAAATTGAATCAAAATTGCGGCCGTAGGAGTGTTTACAGACAGACTGACAGAATGACAGACAAACACCAGTGATTTTATAATCTGTCCCATGCTATGCTATAGCAATGGGACAGAAAGCTAGTGTTCGTCATAATCGTCGTGTAAAAAATAATACATTTTTGGTATTTAATTAGTTGAAAGTTGTGTTGCTAACAGCCAGCCTTTGGACAGTGATCACCCTCGGTCTGGCCAATCAGAGAGCGGGAAAGTCGGGAGCAGAGTCAAGTGAGCCACTGCTGGCCAATCAGAGCGTGTTATTGCTGCTGGTTCTGACCAATCACTGTTGCGTTGATGGTGTGATAAATCCGTACCGAGAAGCGTTCTTCTCTTGCATTGGTCAGTAGTGATCTAACCTAGTTGTTCAATAGTTGTTGACCAGCAATTGCTGAAACATTGAAAATGCAGTCACTGACAGCACGTGGATAAGATTATGAAGTTGTGAGTCAATAGTGTCTGATATTCTCAGTTCTTAATGTCTCAAGTCGTAATGGTTCTGTGTTGGGCCCTTGCTATAACATGCAGTAGCTGTTATGTAACAAAGCATAAATATCAGCAGTATTAGTGATGTGCCGTTAACGCTGTAACACATGCGTTAAAAAATTAATGCAATGCGTTAACACGTTAAACAAATTAACGCTTCAACAGCTATAGTTTTTAGCACTTTTTAGCTGGGTAATGACGTTTAATTCTGTTGATGTTTCTATGGCAACAGATTCGACATCAGCATCAACATCGTCGTCGGCATCATCACTTGTTTGTGTCAGCTACAGCGAGTTGTACAACACGCTATGTAGAACCTTGCACAGCGAACAGACAACGCTGCTGCTGTACATGCTGCTACATAGGGTTGACAGCGTCCGAGCTTTCATACTCAGTCGGACTAACATTGACCATCTTGTATGTAACAATTTGCGACTACTACTCACACTACTCTACTACTAGCTACTATCTTGTTATGGTTAGAGCTAAGTTGTTAGAGCTGTGATTTTAGTTTGAGCCAATATCGAGCCACCTATGTGCTTATTTATTCATTTGTCCCCTCATTCATTCATTCATTTATTAAAAAACCCCTGTACTCAATTCCCGAGGGTTGAAATATTAAGCTACAGAAATTTCGTCTGGAATGGTCACGATGTAGTGCTCAAGCTTACGCCAGTGATGTTGTTGTAATCATCTGTGGCAAATTCTTAAACACCGTCTGTGATGCAGACCTTAACCGGCATTTGACTACGGCATTTGACTTTGATGAAAGTCAGGTTAGACCCACTTTGTCTTTTTTGTCCACAGGAAGAAGAGACAGCCTTTCATCTCCTTGCGAGACATGACGCAATGTCACTCACTAGACTTAACCATCTAGGCCTTTACCGTATTGAGTATGATGACTTATACACTGTGTCCCAAAAAACATCCCCGACATTTTTGACTGTAACTTAAAAATAAATTATCAGATTTCGATAATTTTTGGCACGAATATTCCTGACACAACTTGCCATCTAATGACCATTCAGTTTCCCACCTCACTTAACGTTTGTTAGCGCACTACCTGGGGTAAACGCAACCAGCAAAATATCACTTTTTTATCCAATGCGATATGATTGCTTAATGAACATAACGCGTAAAAACACATTTTGTTCACATTTCTGACACTATGGCTGACATTTCATTCAGTTGTCCATTTTTCAACTGCCTGCAGTAAAGTTGCTTGAAGCGTTTGCCCACTATGTGAACACAATCATGCAAGCAGACGTTTTCTCCATTCATTGACGGCAGTAATCGATAATGTTTTGCTCCAGACCAATCCAGGCACTACCAGTCACTTCTTGACTTCACAAACATTCCTAAACTTTATCTGGTAGACACACTGCTGCATGACAGTCAAACCTTGTAATGGATCTGCTGTTGGGGCCCGCAGATTAAGATAGATGGAAATTATTGACGTTTTTCTTCATTCACTTTAACACATTATGCTTGGTCTGCTTTCTCCAGGTAGTGCAAAAACAGACATTAGGTGAGGTGGAAACTAAAACACTTGGTAAATAGCCAGTTATGTCAGAAATATTTCTGCCAAATATTATTAAAATCTGCTAATCTGTGTTTAAGTTGTGATCAATAATGTCGGGGATATATTTTCAGGTTTTCTGTTTATTTCACCACATACTTCATTTGGTCTGCTTTTCCTAGGTAGTGCAGAAGCATACATTCGGTGAGGTGGGAAACTGAGTGGTCGTTTGATGGAAAATTGTGTCAGGAATATTTGTGCCAAAAATTATCAAAATCTGTTAATTGGTTTTCAAGTTACTGTCGAAAATGTTGGGGATGTTTTTTTGGGACACAGTGTATAACATACGTTGGTCTTTTCTTCTGAAGCTTGCTAAAGCTTCAGGTAGATTTCTTAGCCTCTGGCTTTACGGGGATGCGCAATGGGCCCACCTGGTGGCCTCAGCGCTGGATGCTGCTTTAACGTGTGGCATCCACCCTGAACGTATGGTAAGGTAAGGTCACGATGTGGACTCGGAAATTGCGAATGTGTTAGCTAGGCATGCTGCATTGAAACGTTGGACAGCAACCGACAAGTGCTGGAACAAGAACATGGTTTCACGGAGGTGTATCATTACCTTGGTCAAACGGTTTTTGATTTGTGCCAGGAACTCTTTGGTGCTGACAGTCATGGATCCAAGTGTTTCCAGAGCCACTGGGAAAAAGTCGTGGGTGCCGCTGAATGAGCTGTACTTGTTTCTTTTTCTGACAGCTGCAGTCTCAGCGGCACTGGCACTGGTGATGGCACTCTGCTGCAGATAAGCATTTCCCAGAGTGTCGACCACTGTGACGTCCCAAGTGGCACTGCGCTCGGAGTTCCATGGCAACAACGTCAAACCATCAGGTCGCTTGCTGCCATCACGCACCAGACCGTGTGGTTCCTTCATGATGGCTCGAGTCAAAGTGCGTCTGATGACGTCGTTAATGTAGTTGTGACATAGTATTCTGCTTTAGCTGCATTTGCATGAAAAAGCGTGAGTGCCTAGACTGTTGACAGTGGCACCACACCGACAAGTGTGTGACTCGTAGAGCACGCAACCAAGCTTCAAACCAACAGCAGTTGTCAAGATGAAGGCCGCAGGCTGCAATCGGCAAGACGTGCAACCAGTTGCCACTGTGGTTGGATGATGCGGTGAGCAGTCGTGCCCTGTGTAGCTTGTGAGCAGTTGACTGCAGGGCTCCCAGTTGTCCTGAAATTCCTGAAATTTAACAGATGTCCTGAAATTGTCCTGAAATCAGCAAGTGTCCTGAAATTTTACTCATTTGGTCAGAATGTCCTGATATGGACCTTTGTTATGCTGTCGTTACGGCATTGCGTTCATTTTGTGCTTTACTTAGTTAGCAGGACTTTATCAGTACTTTTGGCTTACTTACTTACTTACTACAGTTTTGCCTTAGTACGTTCATAACAGTGCCTTAGTAACATTTTTAGGACTGCAGTACTGATCTGCTTCAATGAATAACATAATGAGGACAGAAAAAACGTGCACTTTCTGTGTTTTGAGCCTCGTGAGACTGACAAAAATGTCCTGAAATTGTCCTGAAATTTTGTGAACATTGGGTCCTGAAATTTCACTTCTTGCTCCTGGGAGCCATGTGACTGTACTCTTCCTGCACTGATTGCCTGTCCCACTTTTTCTGTTTACCTTGCTCTCCAGCATATCATTCATTTGTTAATTGATTCATTTTTTGAACTCCATCAGTTACAATATGATTGAATAAAAGGTGCACAGAATCTTTCTAGTGTTTCAACTGACAGAAAGGCCGGTGGCAGGCACTTGCATATATATTCATGCTATAAGTTAGTTTGTGATCTATAATGGAGTTAATCATTAATCTTTGCTATTATGTCTGTCTGTCTGTGCCAGTTGGTGCCTTTACTGCGGCTGTTATATCATGCTCCTGACGGTCGATCAAATCATCTCAACTACATGGCACTCATTGTGATTCTTATCCTCAGTGAAGACTCATGTTTCAGCAGATCCATTCATGAGATTGTGAGTTTACTTACTGTCATAACTTTTTTGTTTTCATAGAGGCAGAAAAGTACTGAATTTTGAATTTTCCAAAATCGGGACCTGGTAAATCTTAATGGATGCTGAAAAATGTTGCATGGTTCCATGAATGTAAGTTGAGTGAAATCACATTAGGCGGCCTTTTCATTCTACATTGTGTTCGGAAAAAACCCACTCTCGTTTTTTTATTACTTTGTGGAAAATTTTCAGATTTTCACAAAAATTTTTATGAAATGTTTAGGAGGAAACAAGTATTGCACTAATGGGAAGTTAGATATTCTTTGCTTCCTGTGACGTCATGGTGACATCATTTTTCCATGTTTGTAGATTATAGGTTTTACCATTGAAGACGGAGTTTTGAAAAAATGTTTGCGAGTCAGCAAAGGTTTTGAGCAACAAGTTTGTGCAAGATGATTTTTTACATTACACAGACAATTGAATATTGATGGAATAAAATGTTTTAATAAAAAAAAATTGACGTGACCGTCAGTATTAAGCCGTTCAACTGATAGCGAGCAAGTGGTCATGCATGCAGTGACGCAGTGTGCATACGCCAGTCAACATCAACAAAGTTGAGGATCTCACACTCAGCCAAGAAGATAAACCACGAAAACATTTCAAAATGGAAAATAGTGTGGTGATATAGCATATTTTTGGGTTCAGTCAACACAATGACCAATTGGTGTGTTTAACATTTCATCAAATGTCTGTCTTTAACGGTAAATCCCATAATTTACAAACACAGAAATATGACATCACCATGACGTCACAGGTAGCAAAGAATGTGTAACTTTTTACCTGTGGACTGCTTGTTTCCTTTTAAACATTCTCGAAAAATTGTATGGAAATCTGAACCTTTTCCACAGAAATATAGAAGAAATATAAAAGAAAATGTGAGTGGGTGTTTTTTTTCTGAACACAGTGTAGTTGTGATCTTCTCACAGGCATGCTCTAAATATATTTTAAAATACTTACCTGACATGGTCGTGCCAGTAGCATATCTTGCTGGAAGATGTCGGCTATGTTTAGCTCAAGACAGACTTTTCGATGTTCCATGATCATGGATGGCGTTTGGTTTGAGTGCTTTTTCCACCACTGGATCACAAGCATGGAATCAACTACCTGCTGACATTCGCATTACTGCCACATACTTGACTTTGAAACAGTCTTAAAATATTTTCATTTATTGTTGCTACGCTTTAGATTTTATTATACAGCATTCAAGGTTCCACTGTGTATTTGTTATATTGTTTAGTCCGGGTTTTTAAATTGTCAAGCGCTGTTGTTCAGTACCGTGTAGGAGCCACTATACAAATGTTGTCAATTGATTGATTTGTCTGACTGATTAGCTGTCACTGTCTATGTGTGTGGTTTCTTAGCTATCACTCCATTGTGTGTGTGTGTTCTAATAGACGCTAAAGAACATTGTGTGGTTCCGAGAACGTCAGCTGAATGAAATCACGTTGGGTGGTCTTCTCATTCTAGTTCTTGTGCGCACGATCCAGTACAACTTGACACGGCTCAGGGTTTGTATTTGCTAACTCGTTCACTGTTCTCTTTTCCTCTGATTGGTAATTTTTTAGTCTTTGTAAATCTAGTTTCTTCACAGTTTTTACAGCTTGCAACATTTTTTGCTTTTGTGCGAACTACTTCTCTATCTTTCTGTTGGTGACATGTTTACTATTGTGTCGATTAATTTTATCACATTTATGCTGCTGCTGCTGCTTGATGTGATGTGCCATGTGTCACGAGAGAATCGTCTCTTACAGCGTGTACACGATCACGTGCAGCAGATCACAGGTTGTCAAGATATTGAGTGGCAATTATTTGTGCCAAAGATTCAAAGTCATCATTATTGGGTAGCCGGACAAGTCTGTAGCCAGTGTTCCAATGTTTGGGAAGATTGATGACATTTTTGACAAAGAGGGTCTATTGTTGCTGCTGCTGCTGCTGACGATGGTGATAATGATGATGATGTTAGTTGATTGTTTGATGTAGGACCAGTATTTGCACACCAACTGTTTGGCAGCACTGGCTAACATGTCGTCACAGTTCACAGGACTTTATCCCTACGTCTCACAGCGACTTGTCAAGTATGTCCATGTTTCTGTTACTTACTTACTTACTACTTAGTAGTTGGGAGAGATGACCAGGCTGACTTGACCGATTAACATGTTATCTCGGTTCACAAGCCTCTATCACTGCATCTCGTGGTGACTTGTCAAATGTGTTCGTGTTTCTGTTACTTATTAGGCTTTGTATTGTAGAGGTATGGCTGATCTGAATTGGCTGGCCAACGTGTCGTCTCGGTTCGCAGGACTTTATCTTTGTATCTCTCAGCAACTTGTCAAAGATGTTTTCTACTCTTAGCGTTATTTGTTAGATTTTACACATGACCACAATATCCATCTCTGGGAAGGGAAGGCCAGGCTGAGTTCAACTCAGTAGCAGTACGTCAGCAACTGACAGTTGTAGACAATAGACTGTAGAGATGTGCAGCCTCACAGATTTTGAGGTCACATGACCATTTGACTCGCAAAAGATAATTTATGGCTTTCAGTGTCACATTTGTTACTAATGATGAGGTTTGCTCCCGTACTTGGCAACCACTGCTGTCAGACACTGTTTGGAGTCGTCGTCTGCCTTTCTTTGGCCATCTCATCCATGCTAGTTCATGCATTACTAGGACCACTACCAAGCTTTGCAGGCTTTCACTTCTCGCACTGCTGCAGATCGAAGACGAAGGCCTGGTTGTTCTGGCTTAGAACAGTCGTGGCTTAGAATTAGTCATGGCTTAGAACAGTGGTGGCTAACCGGTGACCACTGAATTTTAGCTTGGCGATGGTACAGCGGTGCGTGCAGGGCAGAGCGGCATGACAGCGACTCCTGACAACGGCAACATCCATGACAAGCTCCGAAAAGAAGATAAGTTATCCTTTGCAATGATGCATGTTTGCTGAGACTGGGATTAGCTGCAGCCCCTACACTTGTTATTTAGTATGGATTACCTTTACTTTTTTGTTCGCTGAAATATTGTGCATCACATCGGTTTATGCATGTGTGTGTGTGTGTGTGCCTTTGTGTAGTCTGTTTGCATCTCTGCTGAGGAAGTACACACGAGTCTCACATAAGATAGCGTCATCGTCTTTATCATCATCGTCGTCAGCAGCAGCTAATCACCATGACAACGACAGCAGCATCTGTGTTGTTGATGGCCTTGACGATACTGACCTGGTCTGTATGCCAATCATAGTTGTCGGATGGTGAACTGTTTGACTAAACTACGTTTGTTACTGTACGACGTACTATAACCCCTGATGAACTGCAGGACATTAATTCAATCATCATTCATCAAGTTTGGCATAGTTGGTGGATATGTTTGCATGTGTGGCAAATTGAATGTGTGGAAGTATTACAGTCTGGGGAAAACATTCTCGTGGGGCCCATTCTGGTGTAGGCCCTACTTTATGTTTTTTGAGCGATGGCGTGGATTTCAAACGTCACTTAGCCCGGAGTAACTTGCCCCCTTACCTCTCCTCCGAACTGGCCTGCCAGTGACAGACGTCTTAGCAGTTTGGACCGCTAAGCTGCCGCTATGGTTTAGTGGTCTGGACCGCCATTAGCTTAACGGCTTAGCGGTTTAAACAGCTAAGCCAGCCGCTCAGGCCAGCCGTTAAAGCCTTAGCTTAACGGTTCCAGGGACTATCAGTACATTATCATCATTACCAGGATTACAACATCACGAACTATTTTTGATGGTCATTTGTACAGCTTAGAGTGGCAGTTACGACTAGTGGTGTGGCATAGTAGTACTGTGTTGTGTCGAGACAACAAAGTTGCTGTATACCGGGCCCAGTTAGTACTTGAATACGTAACTGTCTCTGGACAGGTAAACCGTCTCATTATGAACCCAGCTGGCTAGGTTGACTCAGCCTTCTACCTAGCTCCGTGGAATGGTAAAATGAGTGTCAGCTTTTGGGCCGAGTAGTAATAAATGGTGATGGTGAATGTGGTACTGTGGCTGCCAGTTTGGGTGGATCTGTGGCTCAAGCTGATTGGCTGATGTCAGTTTTGTTCCGGCCTCTTGGGAACAACATCTGTCGTGGCGAATCGGAGATCACACGGGATTGGATCATCTACCAATCGTTATTGAAATATTTGGTGGGAAACCGGCCAAAAGCCCACGTCAACAAGCCACCTACTCTTACGAGAAGGCTGACTGGGTGGGCACTGTTCCACCAAATGCTCGACGAAGCTTTACAGGATTGGGATGCAAACCCTCCCACTGCTGCAACAAGGGCTAACTCTCTTCTCACAGCGGCGATTCAGCCATTGCAAAAGGCTCTAAGAAGACTCAGCGCACTTGGTGCACTGAGTGCACTTGACAGCATCTTCCACTTCCCAGAAGTGGAAGATGCTGTCACGCTCAGGCGACAGGCCCAAAAAGCACTTAAAGTGGATCCGGATGACGATGTTAAGGCTACAGCCTACCAAGAAGCAGCGGCTGCAGCCCAGACTACCATCAACAATGTGAAGACAAAGCTCCGGAGGGAGTGCATCTCGAACAGCCACGGTGATTTTACGTCAGCAGAAGTTTCGTGCCATAGATTGGAGATCACCAGCATTGGCTCCGTCCTCAGTCATAACATCAAATGACGGGAAAGTTGTAGCCTGAAATTCAGCTAAAGCTAATCTGTTCTGCGAAGATGAGTCCAGGAGGAACATATGGCCAGGAGACAGCTTCACAACAGATCCGTGATGCCTCTGGAACTACCTGGAATAGATTGGGGCGGTGACACGCCCCCCCCTGACTGGGAATGAGAGAGAGAGAGCTGATTGGCTTGGTCCAAAGGTAGGCTGCCACCTGGCCCTTGTGCTACGTTTATCAGCTGAAGTTCACTATTACTACTATTACTGTAAGGTTGTGCAGTGCATTGGGTAAGTGTGTCAACCTAGGTGTACTGCCACATATCATTTAGTCACTTGACTGATATTGTTACCTTGTTAGCTACTGTTGAATCTGATTGGTTGCTATAAATAGACGGCGGAGGTGGCGGTGGTTGAGGAAGTAATGAGGATGATGCTGGAAATATTCAACTCTTGTCTCAGCAACTCGTTGCACCACAATCCTAACCTGGTCTATGCCATGCTGTACCAGAGATCACTGTTCACCGGCCTGATAGGCCATAGCACGTTTCACGACGTTGTCTCCAACATTGACATGGTCAGTTGTAGTGGTATAGTACAACAACACATCAGCACAATGAACAACAACAAAGGCTAGTACAACACTAATCTTAACTTCATATACACTACACTGTGTCCGGAAAAAAAGTAGCCCCTTTACATCCTACAACAAAAGTGTCAAATGTGAACGAATCTGAATTAAATTTTGTGCACTTAATCCTCAATAAATTCCTAGAGCAATCATTAAATTTCGTTGGAAAATATTATTTTTTAGCAGAGTTATTAATTGTTTAATATTCATAACAAAATGTGTTCGTTACCAATATGGCGTTACACAAGTAAACCCCTCTGTTACTGTACAGCACTGAACAAAATTTGGTGATTGCTGTGGCAGTGTATTGGGGGATTAAGTGAACGAAATTTTATCAAAATTCGTTGAGATTTGACATTTCTATTGTATGATGTCTAGGAGACTTCTTTCCAGACTTGGTGTATGTATCGGACATCAGTGTTTACACAGCTGTTATCAACAAAGTTGCTGTATACCAGACAGGCCCATCAAGAGCCACAGCGGGGCCTAGGAAAACATTCTCACGGGGCCCCCAAACATTTTCACAGGGCCCCTCTGGAAAGAAAATTTTTTGAATTTTTCTTTTCAAAATGGTACATTCTGGTGTACTTTATATTTCTGGCCAACAGCAGGGCTCCCCAAACGTTGCGGGGCCCGGGGTAGCTTACGCCTCCTACCCCACCCTCTTGACGGGCCTGATACCAGATCCGGTTACTATTTGGTCAGTTTGAGTGATCGACTGTCTGTGGACTGGTAAACCATCTTGGTATATAAACAACCACTATGGTCAACTCAGCCTTCCATCCCTCTAGGGTAGGTAAATTCGGTACCAGCCTGTTTGGCTTGTGTTAAGGTGAGGCGAGTTCACTTGTGTAGGGGTGACAGGTAACACTGTGTGATCACACGTGACAGGTGATGCTTCGTACCTCTTGAGATGCGTTAATATCAAGAGCAGCTATAAACAACATTTTCCCTTTAATCTAGCTGACACTGAATGTGCTTGTATGCTTGTATGTCTGTATGACTATGTGGGATTCTGTGCCTATAATTCGAAGGTTATAATTCGAAGGTTTGACAGTCCGATGGTGTTTCCTGCAGCAGGCATTTTCACTAATTCTGATCACATCTCTAACCCAAATTCAGCACCTAGTTGAGAGGAAATGTGGAGATTGTGTAGAAGTATATACCAGGGTCGTTCAATAAATTCCAGGACTGTTCTTTTCAGTAAGCACACATCAGTGACCGTTAAAAACCAAAACTATTATGAAGTTATATGGCCACTATTGTACATCACTTACCATGGTTTCATTTATGACATTACGCTGTGACGTCATTATTATTATGATATAAATGATAGGCATTGATTTTTGGCATAGTCACAGAATAATCATGAAATTTTCTAGTCACAGAAGGTGTAGAAAGTGCTGAAATTTATTGCAGATTATCTCTAGTATTTAGCAGTGACACTTTATCATGTTTGAAAGTATTTGAATAGTTTGCCCGCTTTTGCAGCGATCATCAGTCAGTTAGTGATAATGTCAGTGTTGGAGCACTGCATATGGCAAAAACAGTCCGCTGCAGACAAAGCATCTTTTCGGACACTTGGAGACTTGTCCTCACAGACTTTCTGCCCGAGTGACATACTGTGAATGCAGAATATTACTGTGCATTATTGTCTGGTTGATTACGACCAGCAATTCGCAGCAATCAACCAGGTTTGCTGCAGAAAGGTGTCGTTCTTCAACATGACAATGCACCGCTATGCGATAGGCTTGTTAGGCAGTTGAGAAAATTAAACAGTTGGGCTGGGAACTGCTACAATATTTGCTATAC
>Ga0209671_1001990_pt1 | contig 18119 bp, 6 predicted proteins | sample WorMetHERISLAND2_2_FD_187401 | JGI IMG/M metagenome (GOLD analysis project Ga0209671, IMG submission 187401) | Marine gutless worms symbiont microbial communities from Max Planck institute for Marine Microbiology, Germany - Olavius geniculatus... | ecosystem: Host-associated > Annelida >...
GAATTTAACGTTTTACATTATGTCATATGCAGTAGTAGAATTATGGCTTTTTCGCCCCTTTGCCGGTTCGACCCCTGGCTTGTTTGCCCCCTAGGCTTGTGTTTGTGTTTCAATTTACAGAAAGGCAACAAGTAAGTAACAGACAGACGACGGTCGACAACCATTCTAATCTAATAGGTCGACCGTTACTATACGGTCGGCTAAAACACGCATTAGCTCACCACTGTCACCGGGTGGTGGTATGTCTGCAAGCCGCATCACAGACCCCACTCCGATCACGCTAAGTGTGTTTGAATTCAACGCGCTGTATGTGCCAAAGTCAAGCTTCCTTTGAAATGATTTTTTACAGGTATACTTACCTGCTTTTGCAATCACGGGATCCGGGATTGAGAAATTTGTAATCCCGGGATCCTGGGATCCCGTTTCGGGGTTAGGCTCACGGATTGGTTGTCATTTTAATATCCTTAATTGCCTTATTTCATCATATGATGTAGTATAGGCCCAAACTGAAGGTATATATCTGAACTGCTGGGAGTGATAATGACTGTCAGAATACGAATTACCCTGCACAGCAAAGAGTGGGACTCTAGCGCGCATAAATATTTTATTCACTAGACGGCTAAAATTCTTCTTTCTATCATTTAACACGCGAAAAAAGTACGATTTTAACTAATTTTGTAATCCCGTAATTCCGGGATTCGGCCTGGATCCCGGGATCCTTGGATTCGGGATTGCAATCGCTAGTCTATGCCTGATAGGCCTAACCGTTTGACGAACACCTAGATCTACAGAGATCGTCAGACGTCACTGCAAACATTCTAAGGCGAGAAAGCGTACTAAAACTCTGTATAATAAAATACGTGTATAGGCCTAATGATTTTATTTCAAAATTGAAGAAAGCATTCAGCATTTACACAATCGTTTTTTTTTATTCTCATCATCGTGCATAAACTGTCTATGCATAAGGACAATTATTACGTATAAACCTCGATGTCGAATTACCGGTATTCAACGGGGGCGAAACGTCCAAGGTAAGAGGGCGAAAGAGCCAGGGGGTGAAGAAGCCAGAAGGCAAACAAACCAGGGGGCGAATCAGCCAGGAACAGGGGGCGAAAGAGCCAGGTGGAGAATCAGTCAGAGGGCGAACGAGCTAAGGGGCGAAAAAGTCAGGGGGCGAAAGAACCAGGGGGCGAACCGGCAAAGGGGCGAAAAAGCCAGACACCCAGTGGTTTTACTGACACACAAGAATGGGCCGACCGTACTTTCTATATTCAGAAGCCAGCGTCCGACTTTCAGTTGCAAAAAATAGCAATGTCCAGAGTGAGTACAGTCCCATAGTCTTATCATTATGGACTTTATAGTGTCCGCTATCCATGACAATGTATTATTCAATGCCATTCGTGTTGACGCTGCAAATCATTTTTTATTTGACGGTCTATCATCTATGGCGTCATAAAAAACACTGACGTCACATCTGCAAGAATCATACGTGTTCGTAGAATTGTACAATTTACTAACATATAGATTGTGAAAATTTTTTAGTCCAATAGTCCTAGTCACAGTAATTATTGAGTACTCCTGGGCCCACGCACATGTAGAAATAGTTGTTGTAATAAATTAATAATAAAGTTGGGTTGACACTGATAAAATTTTTTTAACAGATTAGTCTCCAAATTGAAGACAGTGTCACACTGAACACAAAACTTGATTACTCGAGTCTGTAGGCTCTACAGGGTGGGGTAATCAAGTCTTTAGTGTTGGCCATGTTGGGCAATCTGTAAATGGTAGTCTGTCTTATTTGTGACTTTTAACCAGGTTATCTTTGTTTAACCATAGCCTATTCATTTTGACATTATAATACATAATGCTTTTAGTTGTAGATCTCTATAGAAAATGTTTTTATTGTATGCAAGCTTTATATTCTAATTTACAACAAACATCAACAAATGTTAATTACTATGCTACAGAATGTTGACAAAAACAGAGATTAAACAGATTAAAATTTTTGAAAATGTGGGTCTGCATTTCAAATAAAAAAAAACAATTAAGCAACTGGATGAAATATGAAAACAATTTTTTAAAATTAAGTGCTAACAAAATTGCTAAAGGTGGCAATCACTAAAGCAGTGAGTACAGTAACTACCAAAGTAAAAACAATAATTAATTTTTGTAATATAATTAAAGCATCTTTTAAAAAACCAATATTGAAAATCTGGACACATATGCTGCAACAAAAGGAATCAAGTTACGTTCATAGAGATAAAAATGTGGACAACTGGAAGTTCAACAAAGTGTGATGTATATAATTCATAAAAACCAGCTATGAGATAAAAAAATCTTAAGACCAAATTATTTCTATCAGTTCAAACAGAAACAGATCTACTCCTACACTTTGGTGCAATTGCAGATTTGTTACTATTAGTTTGTCAAGAAAAAAAAACAAAATAAAGAAAACATTCTTTCTGTGTGTAATAGTTTCAACTTGTCATCAATGAAATAATTTAATGAAATCGAAAAATTGATGAGAATCAAAATTTAAGCATAAAAATCAAAACATAGAAAATAAAAAATCTCATGCAAAATCACTTGAATTGCAAATTGCATAATCATTTATACAACAGCAATTAGTAATAATAACAATAATAGAATAAAGCAAATGACCAATGGAACTTCACACTTGTCTTGTAACTGATTTAGAATTTGTTGTGCGCTTGCTCTGCCCAAAATATATCAGCAATTCTACATTGATACTCAATTATTACTCATTTCGTCTACAACTCTACTTCAAACTGACATTTTTTAAACATAGCTATATACTCAGTACAAAAAAACCACTAACGAGTTATTCTTATATACAACGACTATAATGCAAAAATCTGCAAAAAAAGTTAGTTAAGCAAGTGCCAATAATTAGTAATCACACAGAAACAATGCCATCACTGCATCTTCATGTCCACAGTATAATGATCATAAAGTGTTATAAATGCATTAATTCATAAAATTTGTACATAGTCATAGAGTCTTCTACATGTATTACAATTACAACCTGGAGCAAAGTAATTAATCAAATCCATGATATGAGAAAAATGCAGCAACCACCAAGCAAAAACACAAATCACTCACAGGCAGAACACAGCTTAGTAAGATGGTACTTGTTTTCACAGAACATTTCCACTAAACAGATTAATTTAATCAAGAGTTACAAAATGATGTGTTTGTTTATGACAATAGAAACAATTAAACACTGCACAACAGATTTATGTACATGTACAGTTCAGCCACAATAATTATCTCCAATAAGTAACACACTGTTGTATAAAATCATACAAAATGCTCAACTGTCTTGTAGTTTAGTTTGGGTCAACCATTTGAAAGGCCTCTATTCCGAGGAACCACCAAAAACCTGTTTTAGATAACGACAAAACTGTACTTAAACCCTATTACGTTCTAAATCAAACCCTATTCTTAACCCTAGCCATCAAAATGGTGGCTCTTCAGAATGGCATGCCGAAACCTCTAATTTGCAAGCAGTCGGAAAGCAGCTGCAGACAGAACCGAAAGAAAACTGCCGAGTGTAGTCACAGTCCGTGACGGAGCACTGTTGCAAAAGTCCGTGTTGCAGTAGCACCGTCGGCTATGTCCATCGGCCATCTGGTACTCGTAGCAGCCAGTGATGTGAGGCACAGCCTTGCTTTCGGCACATGTACGTGATATGATTGATGCCGCTGCACACAACACATACAACATCATCGACTGTACTTCCCTATAATTTTGTTGAGCACTCGTGAAGGCTTGGGTCTGCCATTCTAAGTGGCAGCCAACAACCGCTTTTAGACGACTACGAAACTACTTATTAAACACCAAACTTACTAGCCTAACCCTATTCCTTACCATGGCGGCCTTTCAGAATGGAGGCCCTATACCATGGAAAGTAAACACGTTCAAATACCTTCATAAAAAGCAACAAAAAGCCCAGCTGTCACCAGGGAAGACGTGCTACAGCCTATGCAGTTTCTGTTGCAATACTGACCTTCAAAATCATCTAAGGTCGATGATTTTCATCTAATCTGAAGGGGCGTATGTGATTTCCTATTAGTGGTCAATAGCAACCTTGGCCCTATCTCTCACCATTTCCAACATAATGACCATTTATAGCTTGAAACATTTCATTAAAATTGCGACCAAACCACTGCAGATGAAAACATGGTTACTATTGATAGCCTGTAGGAAGTCACCAGCGCCCTATCTGATGGTACCATTGCCAACCCCTTACGACTTATCATGCAGCCACAATACTGCACGATTGGCACACCATAGTGTGTTATGACCCTTCAAGGTTATCCAAGGGCAATGACTTTTATGTCATTTGAAAGCCAATATGCGACTTCCCATTAGTGATCAATAGCAACCTAAGCCCTATCTCGCACAGTTTAGCCACAATACAGGGCGGCCCAAAAAAGTAGGCTAGTGCACTTTGACCATATCTTCACTAAATATTGACCAATTTTCACAATTTTTTCACAAGTAGATTCTGTAAAAAATTCGCTACTCACTGGCCATGACTATCACACCTACTGTGTTGCTACTTTAGGTTATAAAACACAAAAATCCGAAAACCAACAATTTCTACAGATCGGCAGAAGGTCTAATGGTAAATTTCTAAAGTATTGAACTGAAATGTTAAGTATGAGTTATAGTAAGTGTAAATAAACAATGGGAAACATACTGAACATATTTTCAAACAATTTGAACCATTTTTATGCATAAATTTTCAATGTACATTAATGCTGGTTGACGGCTGCAATTTTGCTCAGTTAACTGCATGAGCATTGTATTTTGATCATGCGGCCCTACAATCTGTGCACTATTTTGCTGAAAGATGAAAACTTACTCTGTAGCTATAGGTAAACATTTTTTGATACTTAATATAGTTTATATTCAACATTCTACTTAAATACTTTAAAAATTACCATTATACCTTCTGTCCATTTGTAAATATTTCTTACAAAGTCAACTGGTGAAAAAATTGTGAAATCAGTATCTAGCAAAAATATGGACAAAAAGCAATAGCTTACTTTTTTGGGCCACTCTGTATATCTGTTACAAATAACAGACAGACAGACGACACATCGTACTATAGGCACTCTACAGCAAAGCTGTAGTGCATCAAAACAAACCACTGATATTCCTTTGTAATGACTGCGTGTCGAAATTTTTTGTAGAAAAGATTTTATTGTAGAAAAAGCACCTGATATCTAAAAATTAAAAATATAAATAAGTAATCAAAATTTCATAGCAAATGAAATATTTCAATTAGTCAAATCTAGAATTATTTCTCAAAACCACATACTGGCAATGGGGTAAGAAAATATTACAAAAATATAAAAAATCTTACATAAAATGTGCAAAAAACAGCTAAATACTTTATCACAGATGACATCTCATTTCCATAGCAGGTAGCACTTTTTACCTCCGCCAAGGAGGTTATGATTTTGCCAAACTTCGTTTGTCTGTCTGTTAGCAAGATAACTCGAAAAGTTATGGACGGATCTTTCTGAAATTTTGCGGGTATGTAGGGCGTGGCATAAACTACAGGTGATTCAATTTTGGGGGCAATCCGGCAGGAATCCTGGATTCTGGATCACTTTGAAATTTTCGTTACCATTGCGTTAAAGGCGGCATAAGCAAAAACGCTGGCAAAGCGAAGATGGTGACGCTACCTAGCGAATAGCATTGCCTTGGCGGAGGTACCTGCGAGCTATGATTGCTTTTTAGTTATCAATGAAGAAAGTACATATTGCGTATTTCACTTACTTCGTGGAGTATTTTTGTAAAATCCCATGAATATAGTTGTCTCGAATTTCATACATGTTACACAGTTAGTTCTATTCCGCGGTTCATGGCATTTGTAACCATAGCCAGCTTTCCACACATTACATTCGTAGCAGTTCAATGCTGACACTGCAAATCATCATAATACAGACAATTACAATGAAACATGCAACGCAAAACTTCAAAAGGTAATTGCTAACATTAAACTAACCAATTATTTACCAGATAATCAATTACAATTGAGAACTATTATAGCTGATCCACTGCATTTGATACAACACAAAGTACTAGTAAAGCAACTCTATTACAGGGATGACAGTTCAGTAACATTGCACTGCACAATGATGTGATTCAGAAGCCTCACAAGATGTTTCCTCAGATACATAGTGCTTAATTATCACCCACTGAGCAAAATCTGCAACAGTCATGGGCAAATACTAATTGCAATCTAATGCAAACTAGAAATTTGGAGCAGAGTTCAACGTGAGTCAGCTTGGCTCCGTAAGTCCAATTGGGGGAAAATTCAAGTGGTGAAATTTTCCTCAGTAGCAAAGTCACAAGGCCCGAAGTCAAATACATTAGCATATGCAGAACGTGCACTGTCGACTTAGGGTGGGTAAACATTAGCTATGTACAGGGATGTGGTCTCGGTCGAGACATCTCGGTCTTGAGACGGTCTCTAACGTCTAGTCTCGGTCTCGTCTTGAACAAAATCCTCAACGTCTCGGTCTCAGACTAATGCACCTCAAATCTCGTCTCGATCTCGGAGCAATATGTCTCGGTCTCGGCCCAGTAGGTCTCGTCTCGGGTCTCAGGCCATTGTGTCTCATCAAGACATTTTGTGCAGGCACGCGCCATGCATACTGTAACTCAGTTAGAGCGATACTAACCAGCATGACATTCGTGGCTTAGACATATTCGTTTACAGTGTTTTTACTCTTTCATTTACTTATTTATCACAAAGCAGAATTAATTCATGTCAGTCTTTTTCGTCATAAAATGACCTAGTCGCAATGAAGGTAAAGTGTATGATGTCAGAATGAATACTATCAGCCAAATGTAGATAATCAGCTCAGTGGCATATTTAGGGGGAGGGCCATGTTGCGATGGTCCCTCCCCTTTGGCCCAACCATGAAAATTTTTTACAGGCGACTTTATATCAAAAGGTGCGTTTTTGTTGCCATTTTCCAGCAATAACTGCAAAATTCAACAGTGTTTGATGGTCTTCTTTCATCATATCAATACGATACGTGATTAAAATCACCATGTGAGATTGCGTCTGATATGACGCCGGCATCGCCAAACGCTTTTGGAAACCAGCGGCAAGCCATATAGGCCTATAATATTTTGCGCCGGCCGGGTTTAGTGTCCATGGGCGAGTCAGTGAGTGACACGACATTGACATATGGAACCAACAGCAAGGCAGCTAGTCGGCGCCTGGCTGGTGCACGCCATGGGCAGTGGTTAATTAATATAAGCCTATGGTTAGAATAATCTGAGTTCAACCCGAGATGAACCCGCCCACAACTTGCATGGGCTATAAAAAAATAAATAGACCTATGTCAGTCCATCCAAATGAGACAGGTCTATTATTGCATGTAACCCGACTATGGCAGCGCTCTTAAAATGTGTTCCTTTGTCCCGTCAACTGTGACACGCCCTATTCTCAGATAACACAAGCTGCAGCGGCATCGCAGCGATCATGGATAGGCTAGTAAAGCCTATGTGTGATGTTATCAAAACTCATCAGTACGAGAATCTCACAAACCAAGCTTCATATGCCAGTGTCATGAATCATGATATCATAATGTCATTAAGCGACGGAGTGCTCTATTTGACTGAAGAGATGGACACGATCACTGGCGCTTGCTATCTTATGTACAGCTTTGTTGCCATCCCACCACTCGCATACGGAACAGAATTCAAAAAAGAAAGAGACGTAATGTAACTATGAGCTTAGTGAATAGTGAGTGGAAACAACAATGGCAGTGTCATAGCGCATACATTGTACGATGTCAAACGCCAAAGACACGATGCACCGCTTGCGAGTGACAACATTGGCGATGATCAACGCATCAAGCATTCTGACGACGACAGACAGGGTTTGACACGGCCCACTTGTTACTGTACTGTGTTGTGCATATTGTGAAGTCTATTGCCTTTCAATAATTCACATTAATCACTGACGACGTTTCATGACTTGCCAAACTTTATTTTTTGTGCAACAATGCAAATATCTGTGATTTTCTGCGTTTCCAAATTTCAGAAAAATGGGCAATTTTGCGGCTTCCACTGAACATCCAAAAGCCAAAATTGTTTCAGCTTCAGGGGGCTACGCCCCACTGCCCCCTACCAGGGGCTCTGCCCTTCGACCCTGCTAGAGGTTCCGCCCCAAACCCCCATTATAGGCTAATGCTCAGCGCGCTCGCCATGCCCCCCCTTTGCCAAATCCTAAATACGCCACTGAATCAGCTGTAGTTTACTAATGTTAGTTGCTTGCAAATTGTGATAAACATAATGGCTCATGTCTACAGCACTGCAGTTCCAATTTTTTAAGGTGCAAGGCGTTCATTATTCAGTGATAATTGTCTAAATAAATTGCAAAAACCCACAATATCACGTATATAATGCGCTTACTTTGGTGCGAGTTAATTAATCCGTATAGTTTTTTTCATTGTCAATGCGTTTTACCACATGTCTAGAGAGCTTCAAGGTCTTGGCCAGCATCTCGGATTCATATCATTTCAAAATACTGAGAGGTTAGAAACCTTTCAGCTTACTCTGAGCTCGACACTAGCAGAACTGGACCATAATGGCCTGCTCGTGAAGATACAGCATGGACCTAATATCTTACTGTGCAACTTAAATTTATTATTCAATAATTCTAGCGATAGCACTGACCTTATTTATTTTTGCTTTGTTAGGTAGTTAGTTAACTTTCTGCTGCATTTTAGTCCCGCTAGGCCGTTGACTGACTTACCCGTAGCCTGTTTATAGTGACATGAAATATGCACACCTGACGTAACAATGCAAATCAGTATAAAAGCCGTCACAGCAGCCGTCAAATCATTCCCGCTAATTCCCATTCTGTAAACTTTGAGTTGATTTCTTAATTACATTTTACGCATCACGAAACTGCATTTGTCGCACGAACAAGCACGACAAAGAACGTAATCAAAACACTACAGGTGAGAATAAGATGGTACTCGTCTTCAGGTAACATGAGAAAGGCTCAAAATTACGTTATGTTACGCCTACCTGAAAAACGGAAGTAATTAATACAGGTGCGTTTGGTTGTGTTGTTGATGCACTAAGTTACATGTAAAGTTTGTGACTTAAACAAATATGGTCTGTTACCAATTATAATTTGGTCAAACGATGCACACATTACCAATCGATATGATTAAACTGTTGTCGCCGTTGCTGCTGCTTTTCATAGCACAGACAGGTTAGCCAACTCCACTAGCCTGTTCGATACTCTGTCTTTTTCGCCCCTTTGCCGGTTCGCCCCTGGCTTGTTCGCCCCCTGGCTCTTTCGCCCCCTGGCTCGTTCGCCTCCTGGTTTGTTTGCCCCGTGGCTGATTTGCCCCCTGGCTCTCGCCCCCTGCCTCGTTCGCTTCCTGTCTTGTTCGCCCCTAGCTGATTCACCCCCTGTGCCTGGCTAATTGGCCCCAGAGGGCGAAAAAGCCAGGGGCTTCTGCCTGTGCTTACTTAGGCCATCAGCAATTCTGGTGAATTCGGTGAATCAGCCTGCCAGGGCCTGTCCTAATCCTCGGGGTGGGGCGGATCGTCGGGGCGGATCAAAATACAGTCTGAATCCTCGGGGCGGATCATACGGTTCACGAATTCTCGAATCGATCGCATGGCCTCGGATCAACTCTGGGCAAACTTTATAAAATTCAGATCAAGCTGTGCTGGCAACAGATTTATTAATTATTATCATATCCATTAACGGCAATCACAAAACATCTGTGTGATATCCTTCACAGGAGTTTGCAGAGGATACGAACAGAAACAGAAATCAGTCACAAATGCAATAACACTATCCAATCTACAAGGTGTTCCAAAAAAACGTATACCCAGTTTTATTTGTGGGATAACTTTGGTAATTCAGCACGGATTTTAACCATTTTTTCACTGTTACAAGCAGAAATTTGTGGCGCGTAAACGTAAAGTTCTTCCGCCCACCGCGCCTTTATTGTGTGACCATATTACCTAGCAAAACAGTTCTCAGTTCGTAAACCCATGATCATAAACAAATGTGTATGGCTCGTTTGAAACACAGTCCGAAAACTCGGATCACCTACGTCACAGTCACATGATCGTTTAAACCAATCAGATGGTGCCCCGACGATCCACCCCGCCCCGAGGATTAGGACAGACCGCTGAATCGGCGCTGAATCGGCGCCGATGGAGCATACTAATTACTGAATCGGACCACTTTGTGTATTTAATGTTGTGTTACATGCCATATTATATATCAGATTACATAATGTAAACAACATTTAGTAGTATTTTTCATATTATGGTATATATAATATAAACGTTATTTGGACGTTGCTGCGTTTGTGAAGTTTACTTTCTACTTCTACTACTATAGCGACCGCTATTGGCTCATCTAGCATTGGATCGTGGATTGTATATCATAATGTTTTCTGTAATGTTTTATATAATGTTTAATACCACATTTTATAGTGTCTGTCGTATTATAGTGTAATTTATATAAACGTTATTTGAGCGTTGTTGTCGTATCGTTAGTTAAGGCTATATGTTGCCTTAAGCCATGCACGAAAGCAACACAGTTGAAATCGTATAATAATAACCAGCCATAATCCGTACCGAATCCGAAAATTTAATTAAAATTACTTAAAATCATGCATGTCCGCTACGTATAAAAATAGCCTTAGTGAAGCTATATACTGCCTTAAGCCACACAAAAAACAACACGAATGCAAGAAATTTGAGCTAATGCTCACGAGACACGCAAAAGTCAGTAACATCCTCCGGTTGAAAAGCTTTATAATTTCTTAAACTAGAGTCTTCCAGACACCGGAAGGTGAAGATTTGGTGATGCTAACTTGCACCATTTTTGACTGATCCACCCGTGTGACGGACAGACAGACAGACAGACGGAATTGCGCTGGCTAAGACGCGCTGAAAGCAGTAGCTCCTTTTGCGCGTAAAAATCGTAGAATTAAGCCATCATAGAATCACTTAAAAATACTTTAAAACAGACATAGGCCTACATAGCACATCATCGGCGCCGATTCAGGGCCAGTTCAGCCGCTTAAAGGCAGCAGTGGGCCGATTCAGTAATTAGTATGCTCCATTGGCGCCGATTCAGCGACGATTCAGCCGATTCAGTAATTAGTACTGGTGACTTTCGGGTAAACAGTCCAGTGACAGGGGCGTGTTCTCTGTCAAACCAGACTAAATGAAAGGCCGTTAATGATATCTCATCGTCTGTTGTCTGTCACTGTTCTCGGTTGTGCAAATGAACAAGATTGACCTAATCCTAACCTCAGACTTGACTCTAACCCTATCCCCTAACACTAACCCTATCCCTAACCCCAAGCCTGACCGTAACCCTAACCTGGAACGTTCACGCAAAAAACGTGAAAAACAACTGAGAAACATCATTGTGAGTCTGCTGAGGTACGTCATATTGCTTAAATCAGGGTGTCCTATTTGGACCGGCGCACGTGGACCCTTCCATCGCACCTTTTGGATTCGACCTACATCGACGCTTGTGGTCAACATTGAACCACTTTTGTACTGACCAGGGTCAATGTGCATCCAGCCTCGTCCACTAGAATCAAACTTCAGATCCATCCTGTTCCTGTGGCGCATCTCCACACACTGTCACATATTTTGAACGATTATCCCTATATGAAATTTCTCGGTGGGCTATCAGCCTTACATTTGCCTGATGAGGAGGCTATTGCCTGGCTCGGCATGCTGAGCACCCGCTAAGAAGAACATTTATTGTCTGCTATATGTGTTGCGGAGTTTGACAATGCTGCCTTAGCTTTGCATCAAAAAGATTTGGTAGATTTTATATATAGCCTTATGCTATGCAGACCTGATGATGCTTTATATAATCTTGTAACTACTTTACAATTTTAAGTGGCAGTTTGCGATATTCCAGAAAATGAAGTGAGTGAATATTTACTGATTTGTATGTATATTGGTGTTGTTTGTTTACGGTGTTAACAGATTTTACAGCAGTGGCAGTTGCATTTTGTTCATTGGCAACAGAAATCCAAAAAGAAGTGGTGTGTATTTAGACTTCCAGGCTGAATTTATAGAGAAATACATCTGGCTGAGCCAAAAATATGGCTGATATCCAGATTAGCTGAATATTGTCGCGAACAAACATTTCTGGCTAAGTTATGGCTAATTTTCGGTCAAAAGGCAGCTACAACACTTTTTTAGTACACAAAAAACTTCATATATACGTGTAATGTATGTGCATGCTGTTGTAGCTTTAAATTGGTCTACGAATAAATGTTCAGTTCAGATTTCAGAAGACTAATCCATAATGTCATGGCAGCTGAGTCGCATCGGTGTCGCTGGTGTGAAATGGGTATAAAAGGCAAATCAAACCGTAGCATGGCCGGAGGTTTGCCAAATTTTTTGCGGTGGCTAATGAATTTCAGATATCTACCAGCTGCATTTTTTCAGCGGATTTTTGGTGGCAATGAAAATTTGGGCAGATCTGGATATTTGGTGGAGGCTAGGAAGTCTATGTATATTGTACAATGCACATCTGCAATAATACACTTTGTAGCTTCACAGATGATGGTTAAAATTCTTTGAGATTGGGTCAAAGAAGAATTCTATTATTTTTTAAAATTTATTTTTCAGTTTATTAGCATGTTGTTGTATTCTGTCTATTTCAAAAATAATTTTGTTAGTGTTATAAGTTCTGTATTTTTAAGGCTGTAATTGATTAAATTTTTATTTAAAAAGTTCTTAACAGCCTAAAATGACTAAGAATGAATGTTTGTAATCTAATTTTAATTTTACATAGGAATGTCATCAAGATTTCTACATAGTGTTAGTTTAACAGTCTGCATTGTGTCAGCTTTGAATACACAGTTTGTGTACTGCATCATCATTAGCAATTTTTCAATTTTACTTTAGTTTACAAAAGATAAAACTACACTGTGTCCAGTAAAAAAAACTGACCTCTAGGCTTTGTACAATAAAAAATGCCAAATCTAAACAAATCTGAATAAAGTTTTGTACACTTAATCCCCAATAAATTTCTGTAGCTGTCACCTAACTTTATTGAAAAATATTATTTCTTAGCTGAGTTATTGAATGTTGAATATCGATAACAGTATATCTCCATTACCAATATGGTGTTACATAGGTTAACTTTGTGTACATTTGCGTAACTTCAACAAACAACATCTGATTCTGGCAAACTTTTACGTCAACGGTGACATTATTGACAGTCAAAGTGCCATATTGCAGTTAAATCTATCAACAGAAAAATAGTTACAGCAGCTTTTGTGAGGTTGCCTCAAAGCGTGAAGTGTCCACTGTCCAGTATTAGGTAACCGTTTGTTTTATCCTGACAGTGTCCACGGCTTGCTAGGAAATTCCGCGATAAACTTTTTAGCACCATACTTTTTCTCTTGTCTTAGCAGTTTAATTACAACACAATCATCTGCAGAAAACACCGTTTTGTTATCGTTTACGTTATTTGTTTGCATCAACAAACATCACTTCCGCTTGAGCGACTGCAATATGTAACGCCATATTGGTAATGAAGATATTTTGTTATCGATAGTCAACATTTATTAATTTTGGTAAGAAATAACATTTTTCAACAAAATTATGCATTCACTTCAGGAACTTATTGGAAATTAGTGTACAAAACTTTATTTAAATTCATTCAGATTTGACACTTTTTATTGCACAATGTCTAAGGGGTCGGTTTTTTACCGGACGCAAGTGTTGTAGCTGAATTCTGCGGTTTTCGTGGTCTTTCTGATCGACTGCAAAAATTTTGCTAAAGTTTTAGATATTAATTGATTAAAACATTTTTAATCAGTACAGTACCAGTTTTATATATTTATGACATTGTGTTGTTATAACAGGTTGGAGAAACATTTAGTAAATATTTTAGCACTTCCATCTGTTGCAGTTTCATAGCATGTCATGCAGTGATTGTTGTGTCACTATTTCTAATGCATGTTTGATTGAGAATTATCATTGGTTTTTTTGTTTTTCAGTGTATTTCTGCAGCAAGATTTGTACTTGGCTCAGTTAGTGAATTCTCAGCTAAATCATTCATTGAGGTTGCTTATATTTGACTTTAACACATGTATGTGTAGTGTTCACTGTACACAAACTTTCTGTTGCTATTATGATTTGGTGCTGTTTGATTTGGAGTACTGCAGTGACTTGGTAATTGTAGCAACTCTTGAACTCTGTGTTTATTCTTAATCATTTCTACACTGGTTCATATATGCTTTTTATTTTAGCTTAGGATAATATTATGTGTAGAAGTTGACGTTAATTTTTTTTACAGCGATGCGACTACGATATCTGTATCAGTTGGTAGTTTCACTAATTCACTTGTTGATGAACCTTGCATTTTGTTAAGATGTGCAACTTGCTGTGATATGTGTAATATGCTAATAGTGTTTTATTGTATCATTTGAGTTTACATGTGTAACAGAAGGCAGAGAAGTACAACTGGAGTTGTGATGCTGGTGCTGTTGAAACTGCTGTTAATGGAATTCATTATTTGTACAGGTCCTGCCAGTTACTTTGTTCTTCTACAGTCATTATGTAATTGTGTAGAATACGGTATTCTGAATATGACAGATATGCGGTGGTAATTTAGTAATCTGTTATTTATTGATTTCATTTGTTATTTTGACAGAGATTCATGCATTCTTTTTGTCTTATTTATTGAGGCTGTTTTTTTCTGATACATTTAAAAAGCAGGTGGTGGTTTAGCTTAGTTACCAGTGAAGCTGGTCAATGCTGGGCCCAGGTAATACTTGCGTAAGTGACCATTTGCAGGTAGGTAAACCGCACTGGAATATAACTGGCCACTTGGATCAACTGAGCCTCCATGGGTAGGCACAGTAAATACCAGCAAAAGCTAGGACATAAACAGGCACACCACACGATGCACCAGCTGTGTGTCCAATGTCCATGGTCTTGCAGTGTAAACTGGTGTCTGGCTGAGGGCTAACAAAATGAAGATCAGTGCTGCCCTATAGACCTTAAAGCTTGGGAAGTCTTTGCATTTTGTAACGATGCCTATAAATGTACTCTACTGCATCATGTTAGTATGCTGACTGCTTAGAGATGGTTTTTCTGAATGTTGATACAAGGGACTAATCACTGTAACCACTTGATGATGATTTTAGATTGTATTTGCACTGTTTTATACATGCTGCATGTTGTTGAGTGACATTAGCAGACCATTTGCTGTAATACTGTACGTGCTGTCACGTGTACTGTCTGTATGTAGAACAGCTCTGCGACTACATCTGGATGGAGAACAGTTAGCCTCACAGCTTCTCATGTCTTCAGCATGGACCGATGATGCTGTTAATGTCATCCGACAAGAATGGACGCAGCAGGTAAATAGCATGGCTCCTATTATCTGTTTCTTCCACTAGTGGCATGTGATTGTTAGGACATTTTATGGTCACCCTTATTTATGTAAAGACAGACCATTGTAATTTGCTGCTGATGTTCATTTCTTATATTTGTTCAGCACATAGGTTCATTGACCAATCTCCACAAAACTTTTCCACATAGTCGGAAAAGGCTGTAATTGCAGGACTTTCTGCCTAAAATTTGGGGTGTAAAAATGTCCAGAATTTGGTCTCATTTTTCCGTACTAGCAATATGACCAGTGAAGCAGTGCTATTATTTGCATGACCACTATGTATCTGCAATTTGCAAAATGAATAAAAGTCCACCTTTTTCATGTTATCTGTAGATGGTAATTCTCTGCCAACAACAAATTGAAGATAGCAAGGTAGCAAGATGAGCGAGTTGCTTGCATCCGAACCATAAACATTATCTAGGGGGATAAACATTATCTTTTACTTATGGCTCTCACTTTAGTCATTAACCTACCAGGCCATACAAGCTTTTTAATGCAAATGATTACAGACTGTCTACGCATTCATTGCACATTGTAATGTGTTTCATTAGAACTTGTTTCTTGTTTTTTGTTTTGTTCAAAGGGCCAACTTCACGGAACATCTGCATCATCAGCAGCTCAAGATGTCAACATCGGTCAGGTTAGATAGCTTACTCCCACGATGAATTTATCTGCCGAATTAGTTAAAAATTGACAGTGGACATTAGGTTGGTTCGTGTTTATTTAGGCTTCTCTCTTTGTGTGTGATTTGCATGTTCTTACGTACGGTGCTTTGACACCATTTGTTGGTTGGGTGATGGGAAGGCATTTGGCCGGTAACAAAATGCTGCCGCTAGTCTTCTTGCCATAACCTGATGACGGCAGCTAAGTGAGCCCATTAAACAAAACTGAATGTAGGACTGCATGCCCATGTGTGTGTGTGTGTGTTATGTTTTGTGCATTTTTCTATAGGGCAGACCAATAAAAAATGTGCCACTTTACTTTTGTTTATATCTTTGCCAGTTATATTGACCAATTTTCTAAATTCTTTCACTGGCACACTTTGTGAACAGTTTGCAATCATGTGATTATTATGTCCCACCACACCGTAAATGCATCTCTCCACTACCTTGTGAAATATAGGTGAAATATATACCTATATAATGATAATAACAAACAAACGTTTTGGTAAATGAAACAAAAAAACTTTAAAATAACATTGCGGTGAATGATCTGTATGACAGTAGACTGTGTGGGCCTAACACGCACACAGTCTAGGGTCATGGATCATTCACTGCAATGTTGAACTGAAGAGTTTTTCTTTCATTTATTTAAATGTTTGTTATTATCGTTGGTTTTTCTTACATTTATATTCCACAAAGTAGTGTAGAGACGAATTTACGACGTGGTGGGATATATAACAACCATGTTAGTGCAAATTGTCCGCAAAGTGTGCCAGTGAAAGAATTTTGAAAATCAGTTAATAATTGGCGAAGATATGGACAAAAGAGAAGTGGCACGTTTTTTATTGGCCCACGGTGTACATTAGTCGTTGTGTCCTAGCCACAGATCACATATTGCATTGGTTTTATTCGGTTTTTGCTAAAGTCACAAAGCTGCCGGTGCCAGGTTGTTGCGTCTGATATGCTTGTGGACTGTGGAGATATGCTGGAGGAGCTACTTTTAGCCACTTTATTGCCATGTATTTACTATTTTGTTTGATACATAAGAACATTTTAAATATTTTGAAGAGAAATGCTGTAGATATTAGTTAAAACCGTTGAACTATGTTATGTATGATGTCCAACGCTGTATGTGATCATTGTTCACTGCCGTGATGCTGTTAGACAACACATTTGGGACATAGAGTCTGTGAAAAAATTCTGCCATAACAATTGAAAAGAGTTTTTATGGTTAAACAAAAAAAACAACTAACTCCATGAAAGTGTTGTGTGTGAAATGTGTTGCAGCTGGTTGACATGCAGTGGTCACTGGGCATGTCAATGGCATCGTCTAACTGTCGCAATCTAAACTCACCGTTCGTCACTGTACTGCTGAAGGTCGCTCAGTCATCAGGCACCATCACTGAACGCTCATTCGAAATGTCTCTACCAGAATTTAAGGTTAGCATTAAGCCATAGACTCTGCTTTTGAAGCTTAGCTGTTGACTGTGCATCAGCTTGCAGTCAGTGACACAGTGATAAAATTTTCAAATATGATAACTAAGTTATAAAGTGTCTAAAATGGAAATGAATCGTGATTACAATTACATCACAGTGAGTTTTTAACAAGGACGTGAATGTTCTAAAGGTAGGAAAGTCTCGTATAGAGATTGGCAAGAAGTTCCAATATATTGGTCCTGGGCACTATACCTGGCCTCAGATCTTCAGCGCGTCACACCTTAACGCATGTCGACGACTGCGCTCTTCGACTACATCAGCGCTGGTCATTCCACGCCCCGCGCTGGTGGTACTACGGCGTATAGGGGCGCGTCCTCCGGCTGGCCGATGGAGGAAGCCCTTTATGAGATAACTCTGAAGGGTTGTGCCGAATAATACAGAATAAGGCACCGTGGACCAACAGTACCCAGTAGCTACTTCTATGAAGTAGCATAAGAAGGTTGACCCCTCAGACAGCTTAAGGTGCTGGTTTGAGGTTATAC
>Ga0209671_1001991_pt1 | contig 18113 bp, 8 predicted proteins | sample WorMetHERISLAND2_2_FD_187401 | JGI IMG/M metagenome (GOLD analysis project Ga0209671, IMG submission 187401) | Marine gutless worms symbiont microbial communities from Max Planck institute for Marine Microbiology, Germany - Olavius geniculatus... | ecosystem: Host-associated > Annelida >...
GACCCTATCTCGGCCCCTAGAGGGTGCTGCGCCCCCAAATTTTTACACGCGCTAGAGAATGACCAAGTCTTACTAGCACACCCCCCACCGGGGGTGGGGGCCCCCCTTACAACTTTTTTCAAAGGGGGTCAAAAATTGGCTTAAAATGCAATAAATTGGCGCTTATAACTTCCGAGTTAGGGGGTGTAGCCTGACGAATCTTTGGCGCTTGACGTGTTTCTAGGTGAGGGTGTTAACGCAAATACAACTTTTGGGGGCACCGCCCCCTTAAAATTTGGGAGGGCAAAAAATGTGCAAAAATTGGTGCAATTTACGACAACTTTTGAGTTTAGGCACAAATATCTCTGGAACCGATGAAGATAACGAGAGAGAGCGATCCTTTCGGCGTTGGACAAAAAAATAATTTGTGAAATTCCGTCCACTACGAACCAAGTTATAAGCGCTCGTTTTGACCTACCCTAAGTCGCATTTTTCGGAAGACCATATTTCGGCCCCTAGGGGGTGCTGCGCCCCAAAATTTTTACACGCGCTAGAGAATGACCAACTCTTACTAGCGCACCCCCACCGGGGACGGCGGCCCCCTTACAACTTTTTTTCAAAGGGGGTCAAGAATTGGCTTAAAAAGTAATAAATTAGCGCTTATAACTTCGGAGTTAGGGGGTGTAGCTCGACGAAACTTTGGCAATTGACGTGTCTCTATGTTGGGGTGTTAACGCAAGTACAAATTTTGGGGGCAGCGCCCCCTTAAAATTTGGGAGGGCAAAAAATGTTCAAAAATCGGTGCGATTTACGACAACTTTAGAGTTTGAGCGCAAATATTTCTGGAACCGATGAACGTAATGACATACTCGTAATCTAAATGGCGTTGACGAGAGCAATCCTTTCGGTGTTGAACAAAAAAAATTTGTGAAATTCCGTCCACCACGAACCAAGTTATAAGCGCTAATGTTGACCTACCCTAAGTCGACAATGCGCGTTCGGTGTATGCGAATGCATTTGAGTTTGGGCTACGTGACTGATGCCGGGGAAATTTTACTCACCTAATTTTCCCCCAGTCGGACTTAGGGCGCCGGGCGGAAACGTTGGGCTTTGCCCCAAATTTCTAGTTTTTTTTAAATTTTTTTATTTTCAATTGTTCCTTTGAAACCAGACTAAAACCAAAATTGGGGGAACAATGATCTTTTTCTGGAAAGAATTGAGGCCAAATTTCAGCCAGATCTGTTGAGAGTTTTTTTGTCACGAGTAGCAAAATAGGCATATTTGGCATGTTGGTGAAAGTGCACTAGCTTATATATACCTATTTACTAGGTGGTGTCATTGTGTAATTCATGGTTTCTACGGTAGGGGAAGTCAGGAAAAGTCGGGGAATTTTAAGAAGTCAGGGGTAAGTCGGGAAAAAATCAAAGGATCAGGGAAAGTGATTCAGTTTTTCATTCCAAAGTCAGGGAAAAAATCATTGAATGAGGGAAAGTCAGGGAAAATCAAAATACCAGGGTGCAAATGTTATCAAAGATGCAGGAAAAAATTTTGAACTCTTGTACACAGACTGTGTACAAGAGTTCAAAATTTTTTCTGCTTGCTTCGTGCACAGATTATTTGTACCTTCACTTTTAAATTTGTTTCACCACCTTTGTTTTTAGTGTGATTGCAAGCCATTGAAAACCGACATTGGTATTTTGCGTGAACAAATTAGTCCGGGAAAACGATTCATTTTGTCCTGGAAAGTCAGGGAAAATGAATTCTGCACAGTAGTAGGAGCCACGGTAATTGGTCGATAAATACAGGTCAGCACTGCATGTTTTGTGTAGACTAATGCAATTGCGTTCATGCTACATGACGTTGCTGCAAGAGGAATTTCGATCCCCAAATTTTTCTCCTAGTCATTGGGCTATGCTCCAGATTTTTAGTTGCAACCAAATCTTGATAAGTTATCAACCACATATTCGGTCAATACTGTTCAGTATTGCCATTAAAGTGCTTCAGACGTGACTACGCTAGGTTGATGGGAATAGCATCTGGACTTTCAAGGTCTGCTCCGAATTTAGTACCCAGCGATGCGTCCCAGCCTTAATTAGTATGAAAATTGCCTAGTTGAATGAAACTTGAAAATACTTGTTATGAGAAGTGCGCACATGTAATTGGTGTAGAATTTTCAGTGTTGTGTTGATAAGACACTCCGGGATATTTCGGCTGGAAAATAAAAATGGTGACACTGAAAACACTGAATTACCGACAAAGCCGAGAAAACCATTGTACTTTGTGCGAAAAGGTAGTTGTTGCAGATGAATGCTAAAATGATATTTTTTATAATAATAATAGTAATAAGTGAACATTTATATAGCACACTGTCACTTCAAAGAAATTTCTAGTGCGCTGGTCGTGTGGTTGTTATTTGCATGTTGAACTTTATTGATGCTGGCATGCCTGTGCTAAGTTGATGGTAATTTATCATGTGTACTATGCAGGTGCCGATGTGAACAAGGCAACGACAAACCATGATCACACCGTGCTGTCACTGGCGTGTGCTGGAGGTCACATTGGTGTTGTTGAGTTATTGCTGAAACACGGTGCTAATGTCATGCAGAAACTCAAGGTATATAACTGCACATCATGTACATTTACAAAATACATTTTTAAAGAAAAATTTTGTTGCTTATTACACTGACAGAACGATGATGCACATGTAGAGGGGGCACTCAAAGCGTGAGGTGTGGAGGGGGTTGTCCCCATTGGAAAGGGGTCTGTGCTCCCTCCCCAGAAATTTTTTTTCTATTTGTTAAATGTGAATGTGGTATGTTCAGGTGCATTTTCGACATCATTTTGAGGAACAATGGCTTAAAAGTTAGATGATTGTCTTTTCTGATCTCCTACTGCTGCTGTGGCTATGCCAGTGTTTTATTTTGGAGCCATCCCAACTGGCAACTTTGTTGTTTTCCCCTTCTGTCTGTCTTCTGTCTATATACTAATTACTAAAGAGTGACATGGGGATGGGTATGATTACCGTGCAAACACGGTAATTACTGCGGTGATAGAATTTGTGGTATACCAACGGTAATGGGGACAACTACAACGTTCGTCTACAGTAATAATTGCTGTAAAAATACATGTGGGAATAATACATTTTAATAAATAACCCTGGTACATTGCATGGCATGTTTCAAAATGTGGGTAATTTGTGTTATGTACACTGATAGCGTGGGTGTTGTAGAATGTTATTAATTTGCAGTACATTAGTAACCAAGAGTAGTAAAATGTACAGATTGTTAGCAGCAATTATTTTCATCAACATAACGATGGGGATGTGGATGGGGACAAAATGTGTGGGGATGGGGATGTTACTTCATCCCCATGTCACTCTCAGCCTATGCTATAAAAACCAAAATTCGTCTGAAGGAGTACAGGAGTAACCAATATGCCAATTTTCAGCTAAAAAGGTTGTAGGTCAAAGGTCACCAGATGTCATAAACCTCCAGATAATGACAGGTCTCTTGTGCAGATGTTTACTTATTGCTCACTCTGCTGCCACACTCATAGCAACAGCACACCAGTACAAAAATTCATTTCTGTTTTTAATTTAAAATAAGTAAGAGCTGTGTGTGCATAGCCAGTCGGACAACCACATATGATGTTTGCACATTTGCACTGAGGAAGCATCTTTGTTTGTTTTTGACAGACTTTTATTTGATCAGATCAACCTTTCGGAAAGTGTTTTGGTTTAGCTGCATTTAGCTCGATACGTTCAGTGTCACTGACAGGCTGGCTGCACCATGCCAAGACATTCAAATCGCTTGTAAGATTATGAAATGTGCACACCATTATTTTATATCCAGGCTGGTGTAGGATAGTAGTAAATAGATTATATTACCCATTTGTAATGCTTGCTTGCTTCCTAAGCATCAGCCAGAAGGCTGGAACATTGCCAGAATTAAATGTTTGCAGAATTGCAAAATCCGTGCATCACTAATTTAACCGTCAGTTACAGGAGTTACAAGTAATGAGCCGTGTTATGGGCTTGTGAACGTTGATTTTGAGCAAGAAAAGTCGGATTTCTCATGTGAGAATTAGTATCGACATACTGAAAACCACAAGTGTGGTTGTAGTTTAGCAGAGAGACTACGTTGAACGTTAAAGGAGCTTTTTGATTCGAAATGTGACATTTGGGCCGAGCGTACGTGAATATAAACCTTCACTGACTGGGCAGGAAGGTGTTGTCGACAACCGTGAATTTCTGGGTAATTCCGGGACAACGTAGAGTTCATCATCGGCCAACTGCAGCTGACTTTAGCAGATTCATTTACGTCGTTCTACCGCAGTAGAAGCTGGGAGAATTTGAATCGACGAGCAGCCATTCCATTCATCAGCGAATCAGACGTATGCATTTGCTAGCTTGCTTTGCCGCAATAAAGAACGATTAAATGACTACATTGCCAGCCATTGTACATATGAATGTGTTGGTAGTTGTGTGGTTGAACAATTATTACGTATTATTTTGTGTTGTCGCAATATATTATTTTAAAACATCAACTGGCCGTTTGTTGTCATCGCCATTGGCAGCTTGAATCCTACGGTTTATCAGCTAAATAATTCAATTCTAGCCATTTCATAGCAACCGTTCTAAGTCTGCACCACTGTCAGCTAGAACTAATAGATTTCAAAATTTTTTTATTCCTTACTGTTTGGGATATTTTGATTAGGTCAAGTATTGCTTTTGTCTGACTGGCAGCATTCCGAATGAATGTTTACGCATCAGCATCAGAGACATCTCATAATCACTGTAATCACTATATATCATTGTGACTGACTATGGCTATTGTTTTATTCTCTGCTGTTATGTCACAGTATGATTTTTTTTATTGCATTGTATATACTGTATGTATTAATGTAATGTTTATGTATGTATGTATGCATGTATTTGTGCTCTGCCAATCCAGTCACTGTCACTGGCTGCCAGTAATAAAAAGTTGCTTGCAGTAAGTATCTTGTAAATGTGTGATACAGGATGGCTCAACAATGTTGATTGAGGCAGCTAAAGGTGGCCATGCAAACGTTGTCAATCTGCTGCTCGACTGGTCGGCGAATGTGGCCGATTCACAGACTTCTATTTCACCGGTTGAACCATGCCAGACTTCTCCATCCCAACTCTATCCACTCGACTTTGAGCAGGTAACCATCCACTGCTGTTAACTATTGGCATCTTGGAATTCTTGGATTAAGCCTTAGTTGCCTGTCAAATCGTTTAAAGTCTCACTGTCTGCGTACGAAGGCCAGGAAATGAGACGTTGCGGTCACACACTTGAAGCAGAATCAGGAGGAAAGGAGCAAGCATGTGCATAGCTAATCTTACGAGTGCAAATGTATTTGCGTCATTGTCATAGATTTCTTTTGCAAGCACCAATGTCAATGCTGAAAACCTGTTTTATACAATGTAAAAATTGTAAGTGTGTTTTAGATGACGAAAGTGTACTGAATAAATGAGAAAAACATGAATTAAATAATAATTTATGACATTAATTGCAGGAAAAACTTTGTCTGAGTCAAGGGCCATTACCTCTAATTCTACCTCGAGCGACCCATGGGAACGACATTTGTGGAATTTGACCAAAAATTAATAGAAGTGTAGTGAGTAAGTAGCAGTTTATAGTGCCAAAATCTTGCCAGAGAATCAGGGCGCATTAGTAGTAGTGGTGGTAGTAATGTTTAAATTACTTCACTTGGTGGAGATAAGCGCTGTCACGAGCACCTTCTACAGTGTAGTTTCTTCTGTAATTTTCAGGTTAGGTTATGTTTAAAAAAAATGACTAGTTGGAAATTATTAGGGTCAGACATTTTACAGGCTGGATAATTACTTTGTCACTCTTCCAAATACAGCAAAACACTGAGATCTAGTATACGTAACTGGCTGAGGATATTAAGTGTAATTTGTCACAGATTACAGTTTTTTGCAATGTAGAGTATGATATATTAAAGGTTTATTTATTTTTATTTTAATATTTGTTTTAATATGTAATAAACACTTGCAACAAATGTGCAAGAACAATGACATAGGAAAACAGTAAAGAAAAAACTACAAGCATTACTAAGATAGACAAAAGGAACACAGAAAATACATGCTAAACATAGGAAAAGAATGAAAAAAAGTGGAAACATTACGTTGTGTCCTCTCTCACTGTGTTATGAACTGGATTTCATGGTGTTGTTGCTACTGCATTATATTTTTTTCATAGAAAATTGTACTGCTATTGCTTTCATATTACAGATGTTTATTATGCTTACCATGGAAAGCTGTTATAGCATTTGAATGAAGCTTGTGTGCTAGTAGTATGATTTTTTGTTCTTCTGGCAATGGCAGGTTGTTTGACATTTTTGTTTCTGCTGGCTTTTTTTTCCAGTTTATATTCAGTGTCTTTGTTTATGATGCCACTTAGCATTTACATTTTCGTTTGCTCTTTGCTTTGCCCAGCATCGTGCTCTCCATTACGTTGTGTCCTCTCTATCTGTGTTTGCACTCCAGTTTTTTTTTGCACTATTTGCAGGACTTCATCGTTTGTTGCCTTTTCTATCCAACTTCTCTTTCTCTTACAGCCTCACATTTTAAAAGCTGGTAGTCTTTCTCTGAATGGCCTATTTTGGGCAGATGTGTGATTAAAAAACTACTCTGTCAGCCAGTTCATCACTGCGAAGAGCAACGATATGACGTGATGATTGTTGCAGATGGAGCAAGTGGCATTGCAGAAGCTTGGTAATATTGTAACGCCTGCGCAGACTGCTGTTGTCTCATTCCCAGCTGTGTCCGCCGCCGCTGCTGCTGCACATGGCCTCGATGCAACGTCCTACATCGGTCTTGTACAGCCACCCAGCTTCAACGCGTCATCACTGACCGCTGCTTTACCTAGTGCTGAAGGCTACACGTGGGTAACAGCGGACAATACGCAGTTCACGGGACTAGCTGCAGCTACGTCGGATCATGCCAGCTGCTGCCGGTTTGGTTAGTGTTGTCACTCATACTTCCTTTGCTGTTGTCTAGATTAAGTTGAATGGAAGCATCCGCGGAAGCAGCATTTGTGAAAACCAGTTCATTATGTGTCGGTAATTTAGCACATTAATTTTGCACATTGGACACTGATGTTCACTTTTCATATGGTCAGTGATAATAAAATTTAATAAGCTATAAGAATTCATCAGCCTTTGGAGCAGGACGTTTGGGCGTGACCATTTCGGCGCTGTGTCGTGTCATTGCCGTTAACGTATTGAACTAGTTTATTAGTTTATTATGTGTGTGTTGGAATGCGAATGGTTGCAGCTTCTTTCACGCATTTACAATAGGCCTATTAACATTCATTCAAACATTGATTAGCAGCCTGCTTGTCCCTAACAAGTAGTAGGCCTATCGAAATAGAACAGCGTACTAACTGTTATCTCCGTCACCATCAGTCCGTCATAGGGATTTTGCAGTACGCTGTGCTGCATAATCTAGCAGCCTAATAGTGAACGCTGACGTAGTATAAGCAGGTATTAACTCAGGTAAACAATAAACAGTTTGACAAATCATAACAAGTATAATTTCATAAAATAAAACAAAATGTACAACGCCTACATTAGTAAACACTCAAGTAGTATAGGCCTTAAAAAGCGTAGTTGAATTTATCATGTGAAGCAATAAGCATACATTAATTCACATGGAGAACAATGACTACATAAGATGGAGAGATGGAGATGGCACTAAAGCAGCACAGCGCCAAAACGTCCGACGCTCAAACGTCCTAGCGCCCAGACGGTCACGCCCAAATGTCACGTACCGTCAGCCTTATATTTCCCTATCTAAGTTTAGTAGTTTGACAAATTTTTATAGCTTAGTTACGGTTTTTCAGGTGATGAGTTTAGGGAAAGATAGGTGATAGAAATACATGGTTTGCACTTCTACCAAACATGGTTTAAACCAGGGTTTAAACCAGTCTGGCAGAAGCTATTTTCTGCCAGCTTTTGTTGAAGTAAATTTTATTTTAATGTTCAAACCACTGGCATGACGAAAACAGGTTTCTGTTGGCAGAAATGCAGCCCTGTGATAGAATGCTGTGCAATGCAGTGATGTTGACAGTTGTGCTTTGTTTGTCGTTGTTAGCAGCGGATGGTGGAGCAGTAAAACTAACCAGCGAGGAAGCTGCAGGCCAGGCTGCTGCAGCCAGTGCTGAGGACTTGGCGCATGAGTTACAGAAACAATGCAGTCTAGTGTCAGCAGCTGCTGCATCTTCACAGGTGATTATATCACACACTAGAAAGTAGGGCTGCAGAAATTAACTATGAGTTAATCGATTAGTCGTTTAAAAAACTAATAGTTTAAAATTTCTTCAATGGATTAAAATTTGATTAATGATTTTGTACTTCTTAGCAGCCTAAAAGGACTGCTGATCAACGCTTGTAATCTTGTTTTATGTCACGTGAGAGACGTCATCAAGGTTTTTACTTTTATGATGTTAGTTTAACAGTCTGCACTTTGTACTTTTTTTGATTTTGCTTTAGTTGGCAAAAGATAATGATAACCAGCCATTTGCAGCCTTACTTAAAGCACTCTTGATTTGTATTGTAGCGTAGGTTTGTTTTTTTTGCTGTCATTGGTCGTATTAATAACTGCTTGAGGAAAGTAGGACAAAAGTGGGTTAAGCACCCACCACTTTTCTGGGGTACCGAACTTGGTCAGGAGCATAGCCCTCAAGTACAGTTTGTGAATATTGATGGAACACCATCCCCCAACTTATTGTGAGGTAATTTACCTGTCCAAAAACATTCAGCTACTAACCAGGCACGCCAGGTATATAGCAACTACCATATTTCTTCTAAGAATTTACCTGGCTATTAATATGTAAATAAACGAAACACAGCCATTGTTTCAATTTGTTTGCAGTAAATCGAACTAAATACTGGTATATGGTCGGCTATCAAATTATTGGAATCAGGTACTTGAATTAATAAGAATAAAAAAGTTATTATTAGTTTAAAGTCCAAGTTGCATGAAAAAAGATGATATTGGCTTTATATATGTAGAATGTAACACTAATTAATAATACACTGATCCATTGAAATGAAAACATTACTTTAAAGTAATTTTCAGAGAAATATGTTGTGCCAGGCGAACACACCTGAACGTATCACAATAACTGATGACGTCACTCACAGGACGCTTTGTTGACACACTGATATTCGCATTGAAAACTTAGTAAATCCATCAGTTTTACTCAGAATAATGTTGGAATTATAGTACAATTATAGTACAATTAATGACATATAAGTGACATTAGAAATGATGTCATTGTTTATTTGTTCACTATTAGAGGTGTGCAATTTGTAAAATTAATGATGTGCTGGAATATTGTGGTTTTTTAGTGAGTTAACTATAGGTGGAAAATTTTTTGAGGCTGTTTGATCGTAAATTGAGCTGCGTTTGACCTCAAGGCAATAAAGCTAGTTAGCAAGCATCCTGCAGATGACGTCACAGTTCCGAATGTGGCCGAAGCCATGAAAAAGAAAAAGTGAGTATTTTAAACCCTATTTTTTAGGGTATTAAGATGTATTAGGAAGCGGAAGATTAATGAATATTGACAAATTAGCATCTGAAAGAGCTAATTAGCACTTTATAACAGTTACGTAAATCAATGCGACTTGGACTTTAAATGTTTGTATTTGAATTATTCAGTGTGTCTGAATTAATGGACACTAGGTGTGATATGTGTACTGGCAAGTGGAATTTATTGTAGCAGGTGATCCCAGGTCTTTCTGCAGGCCAGCAGCTGTGTGCAACAACAGCCGCAGTTCCACCCAGCATCGGTATCAGCACTTCTGAACAGCTGCGCCAGCTGCTTGCTCTGCTGTCAAAGAAGAATGATTCGTGGAGTGTGTCATCGTCCGATAGACAGCTGGTTGTCACAGACGAATTGCAGAACAGCATTAGTAAGGTGTGTGTCACCTCGGCTTTGACGTGCTTTATTATGCAGAATAGTGATTTTCAATTATACTTGTTTGGAACTCTGTTAAGTAAAAGTTTTGTAAAGATATTATTTTATTTAACATGTAAGAGCTACCTGTGTTTTTGACTAATTATTAAGATCACTGTGATAGACTGAAGAGAGTGTCATTATTATCTAGATAAGATGGAATTGATATTAAAATATTCCTGTTATGTTTTGAATACTTAGCGTCCATTTTGCTTTGCAAGCTTTAGCTATGTTTATGAATCAGTGTGATCTCTGTAAATTTAAGTGACCATTTTTTGTCTCAGTTTGATATTTACTTAGGTATAATAAGTCTGTGTGTATTGTTACTTGCTAGCAGTTGCATTTTTTATCTCGTAGTGATGCCAAAGTAGTTTGTTGCATAACAATAAGATAACGATCAAGTAGTAGTGAGTTATTTCCCAGTTAGGTCCCTATGAGTTGTTTACTACAGGCGTTCCTGACTGTCTATGTGGAGGTAAATTTATTTTAGTATATAGACACCTACATAGAGCTACAGACACCTTTGAACTTTGCTTGATGTAGCCACCAAGTGCACAGTTGGCATGTTGGTTGTGCTTCAGCTGCTGTTGAATTTTCCAAACACTCCAAGTGTCGTTCAGCTACTTGGCCTCACGCCATCGGCCACTGTGTGTGACTCACAGCAGTTGTTACAACAGCCAGCCACTGCCCCTGGTGTCGTAGCGACATCAGATGGCATTGTGAACCAGCACGAGTCTACAGCATCCCAAGTACCCGTGACATCAGGATCAACGACCTCCGGGTTGGAATCGGCAGTTATAGATTCATCGTCATTGCCGTCGTCGTCTTCGTCGCTTGATGTCAGTAATACTGTAGCCGTGTTTGCCGAAGCTGCTAAGTCTGGGTTACAGCCAGCGCCGGTGGTGTTACAGCAGGACTCAGGAGGCCAAGGTGATGCTGACAGTGGTTCATTGGCAATGAAGTCTGGTGATTTGGCTGACACTACGCCGCTGTATCAGGCCGTGGGTCTCCAACACTCTGGTGGTGGCGACGACGTCAGCATGACTCCGGTCACACTGCTCTCCAATCATACGGAGGCACAGCTGCAGGAGCTGTTTCGCCAGCAGCAATGGCACGTCCGACTAAATCAGATGATGCAGCTGGACGTGCTGCAGCAGCAACAGCAAGCACAGGCAGCGCCTCTCGTCATTGGAGCCGACACTGCAGCTTCACTTTTATGGCATCAGCAGCAGCAGCAGCAGCACATTGCAAACCCGACCACAGTCTCCTTTGCTTTCTGCAACGATCAGGCGACCCAGCAACAGCAACAGCTGTTACTACAGCAGCAGCAGCCGCCGCCACCACCACCGCCGACGAGCACAGAGGTGAAATATGACGTACAGCAACAGCAAGTGCCAGCACAGATGAAATCAACTGCCACAGAGGGTCAACAGATGCAGACACAGTCATCTCGGCAACAGAAACCACGTCTCATTGCACGAGGTAATCGAACACATTCATTTTTCTCATTGACTTCTGTTTCTGTAATACCCTGCTGGAAGTAGTCAAGAAGGCATTCCTGGTTGAACTTTGAGTCAGTGAAAGTTAAACCCAGTTAAGCTAGCATAAAACCAAATCAGCTGTCCTCATTAACAGCCAGCATTTTTACCCTTGACTTGGTCTGTCTATTATGCCGGAATTTGCAGTTTCTTCTCTAGTGCCCTCGATGGCCATAGTGTCCCTTACTAGTAATCACTTAGCCTGCTCATTTAGGAATGGCCATGCTGAGTTGGTGTGTGCAATTGGTCACATACCAAGAATGTATGTCAGTTTTTCAGAATATGACTTAGCAAGTAGTTATTTGTCATTTGCAGAAGTTGTCTGATCGAACTGTCAGAAACTGTAATTGTAGTCATTCTTCACTTTGTAATGTTTTACAGTTTATAACATTTTCTAGTTTAGTGCACATCATGCTTCTGCATCATTTATTTGTGCTTGTCGCTTTTGTTTAATGCGTGGTGCCGTGCATTGTAGAAGGCACTGTAGAAAAGTTTGTTGTTTGCTGATTGTAAACAGACTGAAGTGCTAAGCATTTTTTTCACTTTCAGATGTGATGTAATTGTAACTGTGTTAGCACAACGGAAGTTGACGTACACGACAGCAGCAAACCCGGCTGCCCAGCAGTCCGTGCTGTTACCAGTGACGTCGTCAGCGCAGTGCGTGCTGGACCAGTACGCTGGACAGTGTACTGGTCACAATGTCACTGGTGCAGTGGCTGCGATGACTGACATTGACAAGACACCGTTGGTCTGGCAACAGCGACTAGCATCATCTGATGCTCTGCAAAACACCGCGGCAGATCTGCAGCAACACACTAACCCTCTGTCGCAGGTTTGCCAAGACATACTTAACATCATACATCGTGTTATTTATTGCAAAGTATACTACAGTTACAGGTATATGCCATCCCAGTACTGACATTCTGTGTGCATGTTCACCACGTCGGATCTGTGCAACTTTAACCTTTTCAGCTGAAAATTGGCACACTGATTACTTCTGCCTTGGGGAATGTTGACACTAATTTTAGATTTTCCGCCTCTGTTGGTTGCCAAGTTAGGAGCCCACATGTACAGACAGGTGGACGGGCAAGACTCGTAATATGGTAGTTTATCATGACAGCCACATAACATACTACAATAAAATCATATTATTGTTTTCTTCGTAAGATCATGTTAAAGTTTGTGTCATAACAAGTGAGCATTAAGCTTTTTTGCGTCGTGGCTGCGTAATGAATCTATGAATCTGTGAAAATCGGCTGCATCATCTCATCAGTTAGAGAATGTAATTTTGGCCAGTATTGTTGTTGTTGTTGTTGGAGAATGAACTTAACATAGTACACTGGGTACAGATTATGTGAAGCTGTTTTGTCTCTACTTGATTGCTGTGATGATGATGATGTGATGATGATTTGGCTAGCTCTATGAAAGAAAGACAGATATCTGACTCTTAGTCTAGACATTTTTAAGCACTATTTATAGAATTTCCTGTTTGCTATTTGCTAACTTTGACCCTGCAATGTATTAGAGACATTTGTGTTGTTGCTTCAATAAATTTGTGGTGTATTACATTGTGTTGTGTCGTGTGTTTGGTGCAGATATGTCAAGGTGTTCCACCACCATTTGTGCTACATCACTACCAGCAACAGCAGCAGCAGTCAGCAGCAGTGTTACCGACGGCATACTGTCTGCCAGCTTGTGATGCAGCTACGAGCTATGTACAGCAGCAGGAGCTGGCCAAGCAGCTGCAGTGCCAGCTAGTGCAAGCACAGCAGCTGCAGCAGCTTGTCTTCCAGGAACAGCAGCAACAGCAGCAGCTGCAGCAGCAGTTGATCCTGCAGCCTCAGGCAAGCGGCGTGACTCAGCAAGCACCTCCAGTACAATACCAGCAGCTTACAGCACAGAAACGCCTGGCTCACATGCAGCAGCCGCAGACACAGACAATACTTGATGCCACGGGCAGTGTTGTAGTCCAGCCTCAGACCGTTGGTGGCTCGGTGGCTGTCACGCAGACATTGGTTGGCACACAGCCACTAGGCAGCAGCATCTTGCTTCCACAGGCTCTCGGTGCGGGAGCCGTCATGCCGTTGACATTTGACAGCACTGGCATTACACCAATGATGCCACTACCAGTAGGCATGAATGCAAATGCAGGCAAGGTGGTAAACAAAACCGGACAGCTGCAGCTGGGTACTACTGCCGGCCATGCGCTGTTGAACGGCTTAGACACTTCTCAGTTGCTGAAAGCTGCCCAGTTGCAGGGTTTTGATTATGTTGACCAGGCGTCATCCGCTCCATTGTCTCCGAATCCATCTCCGGCTTCACCACTGATGACCCCACCTGTCTACCCAATGTCAATTGAGGTAGATGCACAGACGGAAGGTAATCATGACACTGCGCTAACGCTAGCATGTGCTGGTGGTCACACAGAACTTGTGACATTGTTACTTGCACGCGGTGCTGCCAAGGAACATCGAGACAAGAAGGGATTTACACCGTTGATCCATGCATCGACAGCTGGTCACATGGCTGTGGTAGAGATTTTACTTGACCATGGTGTTGATATAGAGGCACAGTCGGAGCGTACAAAGGACACCGCTCTGTCACTGGCATGCTCAGGTGGTCGATACGAGGTGGTTGAACTTCTGCTACAAAGAGGTGCAAACCGTGAGCATCGTAATGTGTCTGACTACACACCGCTGGCTCTGGCAGCATCTGGTGGCTATGTCAATATCATTCGGCTTCTACTGTCACATGGCGCCGAGATTAACTCTCGCACTGGTAGTAAGCTTGGCATCTCGCCACTGATGCTTGCTGCCATGAATGGTCATGCAGCAGCGGTGTCACTGCTTGTTGACATGGGCAGTGATATCAATGCACAGATTGAGACCAACCGAAACACAGCTCTGACGCTGGCCTGTTTCCAAGGCCGGCACGAGGTTGTTAGCATTCTGGTTGATAAGCGAGCAAACATTGAGCACCGGGCTAAAACAGGCCTGACACCACTCATGGAGGCTGCGTCGGGAGGCTATGTTGAAGTCGGTCGTGTTCTCTTAGACAAAGGCGCTGATATAGCAGCTGCTCCTGTACCATCGTCTCGTGACACCGCACTAACCATTGCTGCTGACAAAGGTCACTATCGGTTTGTTGACCTGTTGGTGCAGCGAGGCGGTGCAGTGGATGCGCGCAACAAGAAGGGTCAGTCAGCACTGTGGCTGGCTTGCAATGGTGGCCATGTTGAAGTAGTTCAGCTGCTGGTGACTGCTCATGCAGACGCTGATGCGCAGGACAACCGCAAAGTCTCTTGCCTCATGTCAGCATTCCGGCGTGGCCATGTGAAAGTCGTGCGTTGGCTTGTACGGCATGTTGCGCAGTTTCCGTCCGACACTGAGTGTCAGCGATTCATAGCCGCAGTCACTGACAATGACCTGTTGAAACGCTGTCAACAGTGCATGGAAGCTATCATGAGCGCCAAGGAGCGCCAGGCAGCTGAGGCAAACAAAAATGCAGCCGTGCTTTTAGAAGAGCTAGATGCTGAACGGAATCGCGAAGAAAGCCGGCGTGCAAAGCTTGCGAAGAAACGAGAGAAAAAGCGCCAGAAGAAGAAGGAACGGCAAGTTCGGGATCAAGACATTGGTGATCTGAAGACAGATGCTGATGATGATCTGGACAGAAATGACGACGATTCCTCAGAAGATGCTGGCGTCCAGACTACGAGAGATCCCGTAACATTGGAGATGGTGAAAGAACAGGAGGCTGCCCAGAATGAACGTGAAAGGGCCAGCATGTCGGAAACACCGGACACCAGTCGACATAGCGACAAGAAGTCGCAACGCAAGACAAAGAAAAACAAAATTAAGTTGGCTGATGCGAAAGCATCTGATGAAGTGAGACCTTCATCGGTAGCTCAGAGGAGCATGGATGCTGGCCGTGGTTCTGCTAAGTTAGCATCTATACCCTATCCAAGTACTACAGTGGTGTCTGCATCAACAGCTACTGTCAGCCTGGATTCAGCTCTGTTGTTGCCACAGCTTGGAAGTGTTGTTCGATCGTCCCATCATTCAGCTATGGCTTCTCGTGCTGGTGATGTTAGCAGATCGTCGTCTAGTAGTACAGCAGTTAAGTTAGCAACCAACTCTGCGCATCATACCAGTCCGTTAAATGGTGACGTGGCAAAGGCTTTAGTTGTTACAACTGTGAAAAGTGTAATTCAGCAACTGGATTCCTTGAAACAATCTAATCCCACATCATCACGAAACCAACAGGCTAGCAGTAAAGCGACTTCCAAAGCTAAAGATATGCAGACTTGTACAGCTGTCACTGGTGCCGTTGTGAGTGTGACCTCTACCAGTATTGGTGACCTTGACGACTTTGGTAGTCTTCCTTCTGCCGTATCTGCAAAACCACTGATGCAGCCTGGTGCCACGCCTCATGAACGAGCTGATGCTTCAGTACTGAAAACAGTGAGCAATGCATCACGCCAGCAGAGATCCACTCAGTCATCAGCCAATCAGAAATCATCTACCAACACCTCAAGCACTACAGCTGCTGTCAGCTCCAGTAATAAGAAGGCCCGGACTGGAACCGGGACACGTAAGGAAGATGGTGACCCAAATCGCAAGTGTCAACGGATTGCTGTTCCTGCAAAGGCAATCAGTCGTATTATTGGTCGAGCTGGCTGTAACATTAATGCAATACGGGAAGCTACTGGTGCCCAAGTGGACCTTGATAAACTCAAGAACTCTACGGATGCCATAGTCACTATCAGAGGAGGTGCTGATGCATCACGCATTGCACACGATCTCATCGTTGCGTTAATTCGTGAGTCAGACAAAGATATTGAGCAGTTGATACCTCAGATGAAGACTCGTACTACTGCTCCATCAACTGCCATCACTGCAGCACCGACGTGTGTCGTCATGCCTGCTCCACCGCCAGCGGACAATGTCTGGAAGAGCAACATGGCACGCTCAATTCCAGCTTCAGCAATCTTGGCACAGTCTGCAACGGTGACGTCTGCAACAATCACTGCACTCAAACCACCATCGGCAGTCACCGCAAAGAACATGCAGCCTTCATTGTCATCTTCAATCATGTCTGAAGGCAATAGCAGTACGTCAGTGGTGGAGGATGCAAACAAGCCTCAGCCAATAGGAACATTCCCTATAGACGCATGGACACCAGTAACCGTTTCCAGCAAGCGAAGCAGCTCAACGTCGCAGGCTAGTCATAATGCCGCTGCAGCTCCAGGACACGGTAGGAAAGAATCGTCAGCTTCCAAGCAGTTGGTAGTCGACGTCGCTCCACCTGTATTAACAGAGGCACCAGCTGTCGACACCCAGTCTGTGACTAGTATATCCCACCAACCACTAGACCTGTTTGACCCCAGCATCAGCAAACCTGCCATGTTCACTAGTGTTGAAGCAAACCACACTGCAGCTTTTGTGCCACCACCAAGCTCGTCGGCTGATATCGCATCTTCCTATTCACCATTTAATTGCCGCTTTATTGGCGATACGCCAATGCAGTTTGGAGGAATTACAGTGGTTTCAACAACTGCATCGTCGAGTGCAAATGCTGTGGAGCAGAATGTATCGCCCGTCGCTGCTGAAGCACTTCAGGCAAAAGCACCTGGATACCGTCCCCAGGTAAGAACATCGTCGCCTCGAGTAGTTACCGACCAACAGTCGATTAAACTTTCCCCGTCATCAACAGACGTTTCACCAGCTCCGTCAGCTTCATCTGACGGCAGCAGCCGACAGTTTCTGCCATTCAATGAAGGTGGTGTGGACGTCAATGCACTGATGACTCCAACAAGACAGCAACAGCAGGCTGAAATGAATGCTGAGAATGCTGCTGCACTGTCTCGTGGCATGATCCACCGCGACGAGTACAGCTCGTCCAAGAACCCCATGACTCTCCCACGCATCGGCAGCAATCTGAATCCGAATGCTCCTGACTTCACATGCAAGATGTCTGCCTCTGCAAACGATGGGCCTGTGCCTGGGCCTGGCAATCCATTGTATCACCTCATGCAGCAGAAGCAGCAGCAGCAGCAACAACAACAGCAGTTGCCGTTCCATTTGCGTTACCCCCCACCTCACCCTACACAGCTGCCAGCATTCATGCAGCAGATGATGACCATGCAAGGCACACAGAACAGCATGTTGGCTCAAACGGCACAGTCACATTCATATCATCCAATGGTGCAACGACCTCCTGCTGCTGGTCCCAGGCTTACTGACACTGCAGCATTTGCCGGTTCGTTTCCAACAGCGTCCTTGCCTCACCGAGAAGCCGTGGAACAGTCAGCTAATAACGATGTAGCTGTGAACAGTGCCGTGGAGTCTCTGGGCCAGGACATACAGACCATCAACCTTACAGCTTCCGTCTTCAATGGTACCTGCTACCTACCGCTCATTGTTTACTTTTATGCTCTCACAGTTGGTTAGGTTATGTAGAGTTATATTTTATAGTTATTTCACGCAGTGTTGCAGCCAAGCATTATCATTTCTGCAGCTACAATATTGTTGCAGTTTGAGATGATTTCAAGGCGACTTATGGAAATTTAGTAATTTGCTTATGTTACTGG
>Ga0209671_1001995_pt1 | contig 18099 bp, 14 predicted proteins | sample WorMetHERISLAND2_2_FD_187401 | JGI IMG/M metagenome (GOLD analysis project Ga0209671, IMG submission 187401) | Marine gutless worms symbiont microbial communities from Max Planck institute for Marine Microbiology, Germany - Olavius geniculatus... | ecosystem: Host-associated > Annelida >...
GCAATTGCTATTATGGCTATTATCATTATGGCAGCTGTTTTGCTCCTGAATGTTTTATTTTTGACACATTGAAGACTTAGTTATCTTCAGTAATTAAATGCATCAATTGTAAGGAGCAAGATGAAAAATATTTTGAGTAGAACTATTAACTAATGCATTTAATCTACCATTTGGGAGCAAGAAACAGCACTGAGACTAAAAACCTATTTTGGCATATAAATCCATATAACTTAGGAAGAATAGGTGAGATAAATAAACAAAAAAACCAAGTTGTAATACAAAATGTATATGCAAGACTTTACAATGGAAAACATTCTGACGTAGAAGTACAGAACAAATGGAATCACGAAAGTAGAAATGTTCAACAACAGATGAGACTTGAGTGTGAAGACTATCAACTCAACAAAGTCATCCGGTTGCAAAAAAACAGATATCTTTCCTAATGACCCTTACCATCCGAAACAATGTTACAAACGAACTATATCATTTATTGACTACATGGTTAATACCTACATTATCTACCAATAATGGAATAACCATGCTATCATCAGTTCCAATTCCGACGTTTACCCTCAAGAACATGATGCTGCAAAACTTGTAATACAACCTAGGTCTAAATTACATGAAGAAGCTGGGTAATACAAGCTTCGGGATCCAAGATGCTTGTCGACACAAGCTGGGTGTCCATCTGGTACTAACTTGTGCAAGTGACATATTTTAAATGAATAGTTAAGACACTGCAGGTCACGTCATGTACTGTTTCTGTACTGTTTTTGACAAAATGAAACACAAACATGATTTGTAATGCATTTGAAAATAAACACTGGGAGCCAAAAAAATTAACACGTCATAAAGTTTTAATACCAACTGGGTCTCCAAAACAGGTCTGGTTTCCAATGCAAGCTGGAGTTCTATGGCACTTGTTCCATAAATTCTTGACTTGTGACTTGTTTCATAAATTCGTACGTTATATTACAAGTTTTACAGCATCGCACAAACGAATGCAACAACACTGTGCACAGTTGAGAACAGTGGTATCGTGGGTCAAAAAAGTAAGCAAGGCAAGATATTGCAATTTTACGACAGACACTGCAAATTTCAACAGACAAAAATTAAGGGTGCTCAAAATTCAACTTTGTCCCAAAATTACCACAAAATGACAGTTTTTAGCTTTAAATGTTTGTTATTTAGACGTTAATTTTTCAGAGGAGAAGACTGCAAAAATTTCAGAGCCAAAAATTTCGGGGGAGGGGGGTGAGGCAACCCTGCCACTATGCCACTGGTTAAGCAGTAAAAATTAGACCATACTAAAGTTATGCAGATATAAGACTCACATTTAACACAAACTTATGACAATTTGATCATTTAATATTTCCTATTTCACACATCATACAACAATTATATTTTGCAATTGGTACCATCTTGTGCAGAAACAAGCATACATGGATAGCAGTTATTGTTGACCAAGAAATCTGTTCTTTCTGTACACAATAGCCACAAAAACTGAATTGTCTCAATATTTAAAATCACGAAAACTATCAAAAATACTCTGCCAATATATGCAGTGCAACAGTACGAAAATAGAAATGTTCGACATAAACGCTATCGTTGAGTGGTTGCATTAATAGCAAAATGACGAACATGCAAGCGAGACTTTCCAATAAATTAGCTCAAAAAGCGGATGCTCATTCTTTGCTCGATGTCGACCTTTGCCATAATTTTGCCAAACTCTTCAAATGATATCTTTCCGTCTTCGTCTTTGTCAGCCTCCAGTATTGTTCGATCAGCAATGCTTGCTAGCTGCACATCCAACGACATTAAGAGTTACGTTTCACATTTTATACAAAACATTCATCCACCAAGTGAATGAATGGAGTGAAGTAAATTAGTCAAGCAGGTGATGCATCATGAAGCATCTGCAGGGGATCATTCAGAAAAATAGGAAAAAAGCGTCCAAACACTTTTACATTAGGCCTGTCCGATTCCCTTCCCTTTTACAATTTATTTCTTATGATTCTGTTTCACTTTCAGACTTTTACCAAAAAATGTGTAGTCCCCTCTTTTGCTCAGTGTGATAATGCACATACATAATGTGACTTAATGTCTGAATAAGTGTGGAGACTGTCTGCAAAACTCACCCAACAACACTGTTTTGTGCTCACTGAGATAACCATTAGAAATTTTGAGCAAATATTTCTGTTGACGTGTCCTTGATAACTTGTCCTCATCGTCAAGTACAAAAAAGAAGTGTCCTTTCTGTTTATTATTATCGACAGTTTGAGCACAAAACTGTAATGGTGTCAAACATTAGCTGTCGACATTACCAAAACCTATGATGCTAGTAATTGTCACTGTAGTGGTAGCCTTTGGTTTTGGCTTTGAGTTTTTTTGGCATTGGCCTTGGTCCCAAGTCCTTGCCTTGTCCTTGCTTTTCTTGTAAGTCCTCAGCCTTGGCCTTAAACGCCATGTCCCTGATAACATAACCGAACATTTCTACATTTGGTACTAATGATACTTATTTTGCACATTGTGATATTTCTGTCTTTTATAGTATAACCTTCCTTGAAGCCAGGTTTCACAAACATCTGCAAATGGGCCTGGACGAATCCTAAGAACATTTTAAACATTATAAAGACATTACTAATATATCACCAGAGTATTAAAAAGTAACGACTAATGAGATATAATTTTATAATGCTAACATCATTATCTTACTGCAAAATAAATCTACTGGCTAGTATAAAGTTTACATGATTGGTGAAAGGGTGGCTCCAGGCCCCTCCTCAGATGTTTATATAAAATATTCTATGAAAACAACACAAAAGATAGCAAAAAAAAATTGGTCTCAAAATAGCACAAAAGAAAAAAGTATGTTTTGCTTCTGCCTAATACTATAGGAAGTAACCCTGTCATGGGTCCTGTAACCTTTACTCATGCCAAATTCACCATATGTCCTAAAGTCATTTACAGGGTGGGCCATAAAAAACGTGGCACTTTACTTTTGTCTATATCTTCGCCAATTATTGACTGATTTTCAAAATTCTTTCACTGGTACACTCGAAGGACAATTTGCAATAACGTGATTATTACACATCCCACCACACCATAAATGCATCTCTACACTACCTTGTGAAATATCAATGACATATGCATATATAACAATAATAACAAACATTTTGGTAAAATTGGAAAAAAAACACGACCAACATTACAGTGAATGATCCGTATGACACTAAACAGTGTGGGTCTAACACAGTGTCATACGGATCATTCATTGCAATGTTGGTCTGAAGTGTTTTTTTCATTTACCTAAATTTTTGTTATTATCGTTAGTTTTTGCTTACATTTACATTTCACGAACATTTCACAAAGTAATGTAGAGAGGCATTTGCTGTGTGGTGGGATATATAATAATCATATTATTGCAAATTGTCTGCAGAGTGTGCCAGTGAAAGAAGTCAATAATTGGCGAAGATATAGACAAAAGTAAAATGCCACGTTTTTTATGGCCCTCGGTGTATGATGACAAAACTGTTTTAAACCTGTTCTGGTGAGATGTTGGATCCGACCATCATGCTGAGCAGTGACAGCAACTCATCCTGCGTGATGAATCCATCTCCATTCACATCATACATCCGGAATGCGACTGCAAATCAACCAATCCATTATGTTAACAGTGTATACACTGTGTCCCAAAAAAATCCTGAACATTTTCATTTGTAACTTTAAGAAGGATTATCAGATTTTAATACGGAATATTCCTGAGACAACTGGCCATCAAATGACTATTCATTTTCCCACCTCACCCAATGTCTGTTTCTGCACTACCTGCGAAAAACAGAACCAACAAAATATTACTTTGTTATCCAATGCGGTATGATTACTTAATCAACATAACACAATTAAATATTAAAAGCTTACCAGTTTACACTACTGTGTAAGGGCGACCAAGTCACACATCCAAAACAGCAGAAATCATTTTACTAGGACACAGAGTGATAGAATGACGAACTGGCTGCCCTTACAAACCCATGTGACGTGATCCCATTTAACCTTTTGCACTCCCGCATTATTTCGTAAGCCAATAAACGTAGTCAATGCAAGTGCGATACAAATATTTTCTAGCTGATTAAATGCACCACTGGTCCGTAGCTATAAAAAGAGTTAAATTGAAAAAAGAGTTGAACCTCTAACCAGTCTTCCAAAAAAAAGGTTTAACTGGTTATATATGGGCATGTAGGTGTACGGTACCTTAATCACCATGGGCTGTAGGTCATTCATTTTTGCAGATTGCAGAAGTCATGCTTTCGTCAGTTTATCCACACCTTGCATGTCATGAATCACTTAAATTTCTGTAAATTTCTCTGACATTTCCAGGTTTTCCAGACAAGTTTGGTCACCCTAGATGTTAGGCAGCAGCAGGACATACAAAAGAGTTTGGCAGAGCGACTGTTAATCTCAGTCTCATCATCGTGAACTTTGACAGGACGGAAGCACGCCAGGGTCCTCACAAACTGCAGGAAGTCGATTGATCTGATAATCGCCCTGTAAAACATTGCAGCCAAGCACAAACCTAACAGTCTAGCTGCAATCATTTCTTCTACACAATGTCACTAACACAACATATTCAAACGCAAAAGCTGCAGGGCATGACATCCTACGAATTTCAAATATATAAGTGCAGTGATAATAAATGCCTTTTCATCTGAGTGATTTGACTTGTTATTACAGCCAACACAAGACGGAGATGAATATAGGATAAACTTGTAACTAATGTTAAGAACAACGACTTGAATGCCAAAGACCAGAACTTTACTGTAAAACACAAGGAATGGGCTAACATCACTGGGATGAAGTTGTATGCACTGTACAGATATCACAGCCTTCCAGGATTTTAATCAATTCATACATGAAGCATAACTACAACTGGTAATGCTAAACATTGTAAGTAGAGCTATCAAATTAACTAATTACTAGAGCTGTCAAATTAACGCATTAATTAACTCGTTCGTGCGTTAATAAATTAATGCGTGTTAAAAAAATTAACGCACATGCGTAAGTGTATTGAATTTACTAAATTCTGTGAAGCAAGAGTTCCAATATTCCGTTAAACTGCAGTCATTTGACAATTAAACGAATGCAAGTAACTAAACTGTAAGTTGCCATTCCATCACTACTGTAAATTAATATTATTTACATGACTGGCTAATAGATTTCTATGCTAGTGATGACATCAGTTATTGTTGAAAAATGTGTTTATATTTGCTTTCTAACTTTCTACATTTTACAGGTGTGGCCCCAAGGCCCCAACTGTCATGGGGCCTGGGGTAACTCCCCCCATACTCTCCCTCTCAACGGGCCTGGGTGAGTTAATAAGGCGTTAATTAATGTGTTTAAAAAATTAACGCTTCAACAGCTCTACTAATTACAGCAACTTCTATCACACTTACTCGTCATTAACTGGGAAGAATGCATCAACAATCCGGTCACCTAATGGATTTATATTGATCTCCGGAATTCTTAGCAAATCTTCTCGCCTACAAGTATAACAATATCCGATTATGAATCCACCAAAATGAGAGCAAACAAACAGCATTCAATAAGAAGGACAGCAGTCCCTAGATAATGTATATCATCACATAAATTTCTTAAATGCAAAATAATACATGGTTTGCTACTAAGAGACAGCTGGAGATAACAACCATTGACAATAATCACATGTACAGTATTTCGACAATTATGACTATTAGTTCATTTCTGATTTTTTATATCATTTTCTAAGTAAAAAGTGCAAACTACAAAGTTACAAACTTAATCTCGTTGCAAACAATTGTAAGACAATGAAAACTGACAGAAAATTAAGGCATTTTTGTGACAATACAATCAAACAAGAGAAATGATGTGGCACTTTTAGAGGAACAGCATAAAAAACTTACATCCCAATCAACACTTGCTAATTTTTTACTCATGTAAGATACACGAAATATGTGCTAAACAGAACATCATGAATAAATTGCAGACATACGTGAGCTGTCTTTCATCGTTCTTTGCAAGAGCAGTGAAACGGTTGTGAAGACGAACGATCTGACTTCGAGTAACTGCAGCATACAATTACAGTAAAACTTCGTTATAACATACTTCTAGGGACCAGAAAAATCAGTATGTTATATCCAAGGTACGCTGTAACCAAAAAGAACACATTCATACTTTAATTACTAATCCAAATACATGTATTCCAAATGCAGCTATTAAACGTCTGATCATTTTCCTAGTATACAGTCTATAGTCCGTACTTTAGGCATCTGGGCATTCTCCTTGTTGCTTACGCCCAGCAGGTAACGCTGTAAAGTGTCCAAGGCCTCCATATCCTGTAAACGACCTCAGAGGTCCAGCGTGGTGGAGTCTCCCCTCTCCTTTTTCTCCTCGCGATGGTGTAGCACTGCCTGGCTCAGCAGGTGCCATCACTGCAACGGTGATGTCGTCTTCGGTCGGTTGCTCACACGTCTCCACATTCCCATTGACAGTGACGTACTCATCAAACGTGATGTCTACTGGCAGCAGGTGAGATAATTGCAGGTCGTCCTTGTCAAAAACGGATCAGATTACACATACACGCCCGCCAAAATGCATGTCCATTGGTATCTAATTGCCCTCCACCACTGGGCCACTCACTCAGTATTTCTTGAATACCAATGCACTGGAAGACTGGGCACCTGGGCAGAGCCCCATAGGGACGACAAAGCAGGCAAAGATGACCAATTTTATAATATGAAATTTGATTGATTGCTCCATAGCTCTGAGATAGGTTCCCATGAAGTGCTATATCATTCAACCATTAGTAGGCAGCAATAAGTTACCGTATTTAACCAAACACGACGGGCGAGGCGGTTGTCGACGACCGCTTAGCCTTAGCCACTAACCCAGAAAATTTATCACATGGAAGCCCTCAGACATATAGAGCCTATGTGTGATAGATGTGTCTTATTTATTTTCCTTAGCAAAGTGTACAAATAATTGAATTAACTAAGTAAATACCGGTAGTAAAACAATTTCGGAACCATAACCCTAATCAACACCTTCTTCTTTTTTCTTCGTAATTTCCAATAATGCACTAATTCTCGAATTTGAGTAATGCCGTGCATAGAGGCCGACGTTATAATATAAACCTAGACTCTACAATGCAAATATGCCAAAATTACTAACAACAAAAATGATTAAACATAGTAGATCTATGCAAAAATAGACTCGTAGAAGCGCAATTTCGTTTGGTGCTTATTTTCTATGACTTCGTCTGGCGTGCCTTCGCTCGCTAAGTTATTTTACTGGCCAGCTGCGGAACCCTTGGCAGATGCTCGTGGAACCCTTGGGTTCCGCGGAACCCCTGTTGAAAATAACTGATATATGACATTAGTGTGTATCAGTAGAATGACTTTCGTTATGCATGTTTTTTAGATAACATCTGGTGAAATAATATTATTTACCTTTTGATGACCGGTTATACAATTAAATGTAAACGTTAACGCTAGTGTAATAGATGTCAAAATAGACAACAATAAATCATAAAGTGTAAAATGCACAAAGTCTGCATTAAATGTAAACTATAAAAAAGTATTGCTTTCTTCATGTTGTTATCTGTCTGGTAGTAAAGGGTGCAATGTGCCCATAGCCAGAGACATTCTGAAGTTCTGAAGACCAGTGACACTATAAATGGCTGCACGAGAAAAAAAACAGCTTACATCCAGTTTCGTCATGCACAGCGCTGATTTCGTCGTCAGCCAGCTGGGAAGATAATCTGCCTCCCATTGCGTCAAAACATCGAACAAATTAGTACTTTATATCGCAGAAATATATATTTATGTTCCTTGATACACCTGAATGTTTTCATCCATAAATTACTTCCGCTAGTGGGTATGTCATGGTTGCCAACTAATTTTTGCTAGAAATACATTTAACGTATTGTATTTTAGCGCCAAAGGAGTTTTAAAAAATACTAATGCGGTGACATCATGGGTGACATTGAAATCAGTCGTTCAGCAGCGTGTCGAACACAGTCAACACAGCTCGCTATTTGGGTCATTTCGCCAGTTTTTTTAAAGATTTTGGGTCCCTGAGCAGTTATAGCCACATTTTTACAGCTCGGCTGGCACGGAATGTGCCAAAATGTTTGCAATAAATGGCCAAACAAATTGCACTACCGCTAACAGACAAAAGTGTTCGTTTCTAATTTTCTTCAACTCTCCAAACACGTTAAATCTCATTACAGTCACGCGTCCCGATCTGTATTTTTCATGTTTGGAGATGCACACGAACTTTATTTTTGTCACCAGTAACGCCGATGATGCAATTTATTAAAGCTACGATAGTCCTTTTTCATACGCTTTACTGTTCGACTACTTTGGTATAGGCCTACTAACGTCTTTGACTTTGGAGTAGGCCTATGTTCTACGCGCAGCGCGTCAACGTTGTCCCTCAGGATAGCACCTCACTGCAGTCACGCCTGTATTTCAATAACGAATCTAAAATACGTTTTATATAGACTAAGCCGAAACGGCTGAAATCATTTCCCGTTGAGCTAGAAATAGTTTTCAAGGTGGACATTGTGGTAAATAATGTTGAATTTTGCACCATTTACGCTAGGCTAAGTGCGTGACCAGTGAAAGTGGTTCGCTGATCGATCGTCGATAATGTTCGATCTGTCCATTAGCAAGTCCATGTGTGCAGACAGGGAAGTCATGGGTTTAAATTCATTTTTCGAGAGACATCTGCAAATTTCCGACAGATGCAATCATGTTTTTACTCCCCAGTCCCCCCCATTAACAGCCCCATATATGTTGCAATTTTGTAAGACAATTTTCCATCTGGAGAGGCAAGTATAACCCGGCCCTTGTTCTTGCACAGTACGACACGACTGTCGAGGCGTATAGGCTACACTCTATTCGCTAAGTGTGACTGGCAGTCGGTTGATCGATATTCGTCGCATTTTATCTAATGTTGCCTTATTGTCGTCGTTTTCGCTTAATAGCTTCTCGACAGTAGCGAAAACGTTCTGTTGCCGCTCGCAAGCGTTACTTGTCAAAACTTGTCACGCTATATTTAGGCTAGTGAAGCGATGTTCATGTTGTGGAACTTGTGGGCGGCATAAAGGCGCGTACAGAGCGACGTAACTGAATTAAACTGAACTGATCTGATTCAGTTTTTGACGAAATGACTAATGAGCTTGGCAAGCAGTAATGCATTATAGTAGGCACCGTCTAACAGCGTCGTTGGTTTACGTGACTACGCTCACGTACGCGCCAACCAATGACCAACAGGCTCGCTCGGCTTCAGTTCCGTTACGTCGCTCTGTACTGTACGCGCCTTAATCTCACTGGTAAAGATCCATCATCTTGCGACTGCTGGTAATTTGAATTTTAGTTGCAAATGACCTCGCTGACATTCTGCAGAAATGCATCGTCTTTAAGCTGAATAAATGCATGAATGAATGACTGATTTATTGAAACGCAACTATAGGCCTACTATCGGTTTAGGCTGAATAAACTTGTTTTGATTGCATTTCTTTGGCTGTTCATATCAATCACTTTCAATTCTGTTCCGTTCCATTTTCGAGCATAAGAAATCGGTGGTCGTTATTTGCAGCATTCATCACGGGTATCGATTCACATGTCAATATGTCAATAGGCTTACAGACTATGGCAGTGGCATGATCTCGACCATGGGAAATTTCGCGCTTTGATTTATCAATGAACCACACTGTCATTGATTGGTAATTTCCTATACGACCTGCATAGGGGGCTACACGTACATTCAAGTAGGAAGAGATTGCCGGTCCGGCATTCACCAGCAGCTTCTGAAACTGTACCGTAGGCCTATCCGGCAGACTAATACATGCCATGTCTCGGGAAACAACTGAACTACTATTCGCTGTGGTTTGTAGCATTTCTTTCACTGATACAAAACATGCACAAATTCCGTTATAACAATATGCACAAGATACACGTCGCACCTTTGATAACTTTGCCCCGATTCGCCGGTGCCAAAATTCAAAATCGAGACATACGATGGCCTATTCTGTACATGTATAATGCGGCGATAACGGGAATAGGTCTAGGTACATGAGCAGCTTTACGTCCGCTTGATACAATATGTGCGAAGAATCGATGATAACTTACGTGTCATTGAATATCGATTAGCAACAGAAGCCGACATGCCACGAACGGACAACATCAAAAACAGCGCTCCGTCATTACCATGTCACAACTTACTACTCGGTCGTCCTAATAGGCCGCATTGCAAGTAATGCCCGTCCGTCACTCTACCTGTCCGTCCGCCTGTCCTTCCAGTACGGGCTTCTAACTAGCAAAAGGCGTAGAAATACTAAAAGTGGCGTAAACGTTTCCCCGAAGTGACCGATGCGTCAATTTTCAGTTCAAAAAAGTCAACAATGTCGGTCAGGTTTCGACTGCAAATAAAAACATATAAGTACACTATTCAAAGCCTCTGGTGTCAGTGACTGCTTTATTTGCTTGAGTTGATGAATATAGAAAACGCTTTGGCAAAAGTCAGATGTATCATTAACGAATTACACAGCATGAATAAGTTTGGAATGGGTAACAGTTAAGTCAACATTTTGGACTGGAACCAGTTGCCTGCCAGTTTCAGACTGTCATACCATTTCATATTTGTAAATTGCTGTAACAAAAGCACACCGCCTAACTCAAGCTACCATTACTCAGTCACTGTCGTTGAAAATTCTTGCATTTCGACGACCGAAAACTTCTGTAAACCTTTAAGGCAGAAGCTTCTGATTGTTGCAAGAAATATACAATGCAAGTACAACAACAAAGTTAGCCTATATAGGGTGGAAAATAACTAAAAGTTTTTATGCGCTGTTATAAAACGCAAACAAAAGTTTGTGAATAGCATTTAAATAAATAATGTCCATACATAAGCGTTGGATTTGTGAGGTTTTATATAGGCTAGATATCACACTTAAAATACACATTCTGCATTGTGCAAACCGCACGAAAAGCGATCTCAGACTTTTTGCTTCAGTCTTGCAACTGGCCTGCAATTGGCATGTCTGCTAGACAATAATCGCAGTAGCCTATTTTCCATTCATCTGACTAGTATTCACACAGAAACGAATAATTTCAATTATGTGGCCCATCCTTTCTATGCACGAATTTTTTCATAATATATGTCAAAACAATAACAGTAGTTAAACTAAAAGGAGCTTCATTTAAATCTGTAGCCTAAAACACGTCCGTACAGTTACGTATAAAGTCGGGTCTATCGAACCAAATAAATAACAAAAAAAATCACAAATATTGTCTATCAGAACAAACATTAACCTTACTAACGACGACAACACGAGAACTATTTTTTGTTTAAGCCCTACTTTACATTGTAGCGTTATCACAATGACGTTCAGCAAACTTTCGCACCACCGTACGTTAAATATAAGCCTAGCTATCAGCTAAATGTCATATTCGAAGCGCTGCGACTTAACCTGTTGTGCGGTCTAATAGTAATGTAAAAAAAAACTCCCAAGGACCTACGCTTTCCGCTACAATGCTTAGTGAGCTACATACGTCTGAATCGGATCGGTGCAAAATACAGAAGACGGTGCCATATGGCTAATAAATTCATAGGCTAATGGTTGGCCGTGCTAGGCCGAAGGCGAGTATAGGGCGACCCAGCTAGTGGATCGTGAGTGCCAGTGATGGATGCCCTGTAGCTTGATGGCAGCTTGTTGAAGCAACGAAATGACATGGTATCGTATCGTATCGTATCGTAATGATAACTTTACGACTTCACAAAATAATGTTGTTGCTAACTCCCGACAGTCGCAGCGAATACTGCTCGCCGGAGTCGTCAGCAGCGTTGGTCGCCGTCCACGTCATACCTACGCAGCCGGTGTCACAGGCCACCCAAGATGTACAGTCCAGCTTCAGACGTACCATTCTTTAACGTCTTTTTTCGCCGGCGGCTTGACGTCCACCGGGTCGGGAGACATCGGTTGGAACGTCATCGACATGGCCGAGTACGGTGGATGCCCCGGGGCCGCGGCGGCCGGCAGAGGCTGGTAGTTGCAGGCGTTCAGAACGACCGGCATTGTGGGTGGCGGGGAAGTGTTACAAGCCTCGTACGTGTATCCTTTGTTGTCGAGCTTGCCGGCCGGCGACGCCTTGCCACGCGCCCGTGCACCGACTGGCCGCTGCCGACTGTAGGCGCAGAACGCAAAGATGAGAATCAACAGCAGAACGACGAACGCTGCGGCAATGCCGACGATCAGGATGATGTTCATGCTGATAGCTGCCATCGAGTCGGAGGAAGATCCACGCTGCTGATGATGCTGCTGACCGTCCAGGCTGCTGTAGCGCTGGCCCGGTGTCGCTTGGTCAGGGAAAGGCGGCGGCGCGGCGCTCAGTGGCCCCGCTGCGGGCCGGTCAGCGCCGTCGCTGCGCCGTGTGGGTGGCGGTGGACGCGTGGGGCTCGGTGGTGGACCGTGACCGACGTGTTGTCGCGTCGACGTGACATCGAGGCGTGTTGGAATGACGGCAGTGCTCGTGGACGCCGGCGTCGAGGACGTGGTTGGATCAGTCATGACTGCAGTGGCGGGTTCTTCGACACCAGACGACGCCGAACAGTCCTCGTCATCATCGGCACACAGATGATCCACGACTGATTGACGCGTGCCGCCGTCTAGCGGGTGCTGCGTCGTTGCGGGCGTTGTCTGCCGCCGACTATACACGCATACACATACAAATACAATCAACGTTAAAAAAACAACGAGAAGCTGGGCTACCGCTTAGAAAACAGAGCGCCAGCTTCGTGCTTTTGTTTTACCGTCATGCCTCTCAAGAATTTGGCTCGTTTGGATTGAGCTGTACCTTAATACTGGTACTTTTAGCAAATCTACTTTGTAGCGGATGCATGCGAACGCTAGAACTGCAAGCATAGCACTTACGATTGTTTGACGCATCCTCCAAGAACCAGCCATTACTTGCGTGAGCAGTATTTAATACAGACAAAAACTATAGAGTTCATGCTAAATATTTCTGTCGTAAACTTATACTGTTTAATGTTTACTGACACAGATAGGCACTTAGGCCTATAGTTTATCTCGTGAAACTGCTGCTAATTGGAAAAGACACCGTGTATAACATGTTTTTTAACGTTATGCGCTACAAATTTACATCTTACTTACTTATTTACTTGGTTAGTTACGTGCATCAAGTGAAACGATACGCCGCGGCGTACTGTCTGGGTTTGCGAGTAGTTATGACGGTGACTGGGTAGATCAACTGGTTCGGTTCCAGGTCATAGACGCAGTCGTCTTCATCATCCTCCGGGCATTCTGCACTACGCTTTGAGATGATCAGGTCATCGGTCAACGCCTGGTCCTCGCCCAGCACGATCTGTACGCACCCAACGCTATCACAAATAAACTTCTAGCAAAGAATTTCTGAAACCAGCAAAACGCGACGGTCCGTTCTGCATCAAGCAAAGCTGTCGTGTGTATGCGGCCGCCAGCTTACACATGTTGACCCACTGTTAAATCTTTCGATGTTTCGCGGAGTTATTCAAAAAATAAAAGTGGCACGTATTGTTTGGGACACGGCGTAATAATTTTATATGCAGTATGACCATCGTATCGTATATATCGTATCTTATTTTTTTTCTTGTTACGATGAGTCTATGCTTGACGTATATTTGTCAAGCAAGTCGTCCAATGACATGTGGCTGTTAGATGCTTCAGCCAGCAAGCACTGTAATAGGGTGTTTACACGATCCAGCAAACGTCCAGCATTACATTTGCTGGAAGTTTGCTGGACGTTTGTTGAATCGTGTAAACACCCCATAACGTTCAGCTAACACTCGCTCGAATGAAATAGACTACTGACTGTGCAGTATTAAAGACTGACTGCTGGCTGTATGCAGCGAAACACGACGGACATGAATCCGTTTATCAGTGTACAACAGCAGCAGCGGTAGCAGTAGCAGATGACCAGTGAGTCTGTGGCGGACTCGGGCGTCTAGATTCAATTAACTGGGCAGGAAGAACACTGAAGAGTGAAGACTGATGACGTGACGACCACAGCGCCTATACACAGTTATAAACCGCCCGGACCAGCGACACACGAGCTAGACGCGTATGAATTATGTAGCGACAAAGTGGCGGCCCAGCCAGGAATAATTACTTAAGTGCAGGCTGCAGGCCGGTGTCCAGATCGCCAGGCAATCGACCAACAAAACGAGCGCTAGTCTCGCGATGTAACACTCGGCGCCAACAAAATAAGTAACGGGTCTGCAAACAAACAGACAAACAGACATATGTGTCTGTGACACTGTGACTTCGTGACGTCACACCTTACAGCAGTTAAGCGACAAGCAATCTGCACACGCACCGGACTCACAGGTGGAAGAAAAAATGAAGAGCTTTGCAGTCGGTTGTTGGTCAGATAAAATAAACAAAATATTTCGAATCACATTGATCGTGACACAAACGGCAAGTGAAAGATTATTATTATCAGTTAAAAGTTCATGCATTTCTATGAATAAAACGAAACGAAAATAGCCAAAAAGATAAACAAATGGTATAAATTAAAACCTGGAATAGGCGCAGGCGGTCCGGTAACGTGACATAATAAACGCTAGACTGTGTTAAAACGTACTGATTTCACGACAGTGATCGATGCTGTGTTCTGCCGAAACGCATGTGTGATATACCGACGCGAGACACGTCTCAATCGTCGTCAGTGGCGGTTTTAGGCCCGGGCTGACGGGCACAGACTCCCAATTTCGTGGCCACCCATATTGTTTTGCAAAGATAACACAAATATCTGATTTCTTGCGTTACCAAATTATAGAAAAGTGGGCAAATTTGCAGCTTTCACTAAATGTCCAAAAACCAAAAGTGCTTCAGCTTCTTTCAGACCCTCTCACCAAAGGCTCTGCCCTGGACCCCGGTGGCCCCCGTCATAGGCTCGCGTCACCGCGCTTGCCATGTGGCCGTGCCCCCCCAGATATTGAGGGCTAGAACCACCAGTTCACCACTGATCGTCGCGTTTGACTGGAGTGAGATTATGGTCAGTTATAACACTGCAGACAGTGCAGTAAACGATAAAAAGTAGGCCAAAAAATAAATCGCAATACGTGTGAACTCTTAAAAACTACTTTGCAAGTTTGTAGCGCCACGTTTCGCCCTGTGACAAACTGTGAACGGAGTGGACGGCGACCGTCTCTAGCCGATTTATTCTATTTTATTAAATTTTGCCGCACATGTGGGTGTGTCCTAAGCAGTCGTATGACGGATGCTACGGCTTGCTGTTCGGCTTGCAAGCCACTTTACGCCGGCACCATCTCAGCATTATCATCGTCATCATCACATGATGCCAGCGGCAGCAGCAGCAGCAGCAGCAGCAGACGATAAGCTTCATAACTCACGGCGACCGCTGCGGCGACGACGACCGTCGGTCGCTAAGCACAATGCATCAGAACGCAGTATTATTGCTGCGCAGTAACGTACACTGCCTGTCACACAACATGATCAGAGTAGTGACCTGAAACCTGAAAATAAACACACGACGTGTCTCCGTATTTCGTGATTAATCTTACACTACATGCAGCAGACACGCAACTTTCAAAGCATTCGTGGCGTTGGCGTAAATTAAAGCACCTTACTATTCACCGATTACCACGAACCAAAATCGATGCAACTAGCAAAGAATGTCGGTCGAGTGAAGACATACTATACGACCGTCCGTCTATTGAGCAACACCTAGAAATACGGTAAAATACCCCTGTTATATTATTAACTACATATAAATGCATGCTCGCAAAAACTCAAGCTAATCTAATTATATAAGAATTATGCGAATATTTTCTAGAATTCCCGAAAAAAAGGCGTCAACCGACAGTAGGGTTGTCGACAAAAGCAAGCTTTCAGAGCCTTCGGTCGCTACATCTTCAGAAACTTGTGTAATTAGGCGAAAGTTGCCGTATAAGCTTACAACAAAGATATTCATCATTGACTTAAGTTTTTGTCAGCATATACTGTTTTTTTTCTGGATGATTAAAACGGTGGAAACTACTAACACGCTACAATGAAAATGCAGTAAAGTTGCAAGTTGAAATCCACAATTTGCGATACAACGATTAGTGGTGTAACGGTAGGGAGTCGGATTTGGGATCTAGTCCAGAAGTCGTAGGTTCGATTCTCGGTCCGGTCACTATCAATTGGTTACTACTCGGATGGGTGACTGTCAGCGGACAGTCTATGCATACAACCAACACCGACATCAACTCAGCCTCATGTCCCTATGGGGTAGGAAGATCGAGTACTTTTTTGTGTGGCTGAAGTTAAGGCAACTAACACTGTGTGATCCACTATGGCAGGTAACGCTCCGTAGCTCTATGATGGGTTAATTAGCTTTTTGTCCAGGCTCCTTGCGTGCGAAATTTGAGCGATACAGTGCAGGGAAAACCGCTAGGTTTAGGGTTACGGTTAGAAATAGGGATAGGGTTAGGGTTACGGATGGGGTTAAGATTAGAATTAGAGTTAGCGTTAGGGTCAGGTTTAGGGTTATGGCTAGCTTTAGCGTCAACGATAATAATTCGTGTGCGAGTGAATTAGCAGACAAGTACGGTACCCATTTTCAAATCTGGGATTGAATGGAGGGGGTAGAAAAATACTTCTTCCATTCAACCCAAACTTGAAAATGTTCTCCCTTTATATACAAGTGTCTGCTCTAGAAGGCATTGTGGCGCTGAGTGTGTGCGAACGCCAGCAGCAGCAAACACACGTCTCAGTCTCAGCAGCCTCGAAGTCTCGCTCTCAACATTGATCTGATCGCTCTGTTAACAGAGCAGCAGCAGCTGCAGCTGAAGTGAACCTGATTTGACATTCACGACGTATTCATGACGTATTCAGCCGCGGGCGCCGTCTTATAGCCTAAACAACGTTCTGCAGCACTGGCTCTATCCACACGTATATTATACACGGTGTTCCAGAAAAACGGCACAAAGTTTGTGGCACCATAATTTTGCAACCGTACGTCTCAGAGTCATGCGGTGTTAAGCAAAATGTTCCGAAAGAAATTGTGTCAAAGGCCGGTTTCTAAATACAGCAATTAAATATTCTTTGTTTCGCAGCTAGTTAATTAATTAAATATACAAGAACAGTATTAACCTTTACATCTACATTCTTTAAGGCACTTGCGTGATAAAAGTTGACGCCAAACCCATTAACCAGATTTTTAAAAAACAGTGCTCAATGTGTCCATCACAAACAACAACCGACGATAGTCGTTTGGACCAATGTTCAATAGCCCCATCGATTATTTCTTGACTGATCATGTCCCAGCAACTGTTCAAAAGTTGCTTTAGATGATCAACATCCTCAATCTTTTAACGTAATTAAAAACTGGCTTTTTCATGTAAGCAATTTTCTTCTGAATATTTTACTAAAAACTGCACGACTCTGTGACGTACGGCTGCAAAATTATAGTGCCGTAAACTTTGTGCCGTTTTTTTCTGGAACACCCTGTATATACCGCCGTCTTGACATCGCACTATACACCGTGTCCCAGTAATAAATGGCCCACAAAACATTGCCAATACCTGCGTTAAACTTAAACTATCTTTAATGTAAATTAATGTCTAGTATTTTATAACTAATTTGAAAAAGTATAGAAAATGTGGCTTTAAAATGTGAACCACAAACGAAAAAATCAAACGGTGTTTTCCCGCGAGCGAAACGCTGTTCGTAGGCGGGCGGCATCTTTGCGGCATGCAATTTCGATAACTGTAGGCGCATTATTGATGGCTTGACGTTTCTTGGGTCTGTGTCCAACGATTAATGATCAATCGCTGACGGACGGACCCGATGTACAAGCAGTGGCCGGCCGACTGGTGTGGCACTGGACGATCGATTACACATTGATGCTTTGCTCAGCTGAACACTAAGGTCACGCCGCCAGCAAGCCGCGGGTGCACGATCCCTTGAACCGGTTGCCAATCGAGGCCAGACAGCCTCACTGGACTGCATCGACGAATCTTCGACATAATACCCCCCGGACATAATCGTCTCGAACA
>Ga0209671_1001996_pt1 | contig 18099 bp, 8 predicted proteins | sample WorMetHERISLAND2_2_FD_187401 | JGI IMG/M metagenome (GOLD analysis project Ga0209671, IMG submission 187401) | Marine gutless worms symbiont microbial communities from Max Planck institute for Marine Microbiology, Germany - Olavius geniculatus... | ecosystem: Host-associated > Annelida >...
CCTTTAGTCTCTCCCCTCTGCCTCCCCTATTTTACCCCTCCCCTTACCTGTCCTTCCCTCTTTTCCTCCCATCCCTTTCCTTAGAAGTAGGACCCCTAAAATTTAGCTAGGTGGTTTGGGGGAGCTGGAGAGCGAATTTGGTGCATTTTAGCTTTCAAAGATGAAATCTGGTGGCAACAATTTTAATTATTTTCCCGAAAACAAACTAACCAAATTAGCAGTTTATATGTATGCTTATGTTTTGTCTGGAGAATTGGTGGGGAGGGCTGGACCCTTGGGCCCAGCTTGGCTATGCCACTGCTTATTCGTCTAACATGGGATTTTCGTGGTTGGGCTATACAATGCTGCCAATCGAATTGCTGACATCTGCACCACGTTTCCTTATCTCTAGCAGTAAAACAGCAAATATAAATGTAAAAAACTTACCAGTTTAAAACTCAGTGTAAGGACGACGTGACGATATATCAGTCCACTAAAACAGCAAAAATCTTTTGATTAACTACATGGTGCTATACATGCGGCGTCCTTACAAGCTGACTCTAGTTGATAATAACTAACAGAAATAAAGAAACATGTAAACATAAATAAAACATAAATAAATAATGAATAAAAGAATATGCGATTGGCGGCATTCGATGGCCCATCCCCGAAACCCCCCTTTGCTCATTTCTGGTTATTTATTCATTTCTTTATTGTTCATTTCTTTATTTTTGCTATTTATTTTGTTTATTTGGTTTGCTTGTTTATTTATGTTTAGTTAGCTTCGGTTATTTAATTACTTTATTTATTTACTTTATTCATTTATATTAATTTGTTTTGTTTGTTTGTTTATTCTTGTTTACTTATTTTTTGTTTATTTTTTATTTATTAATTGTTTGTTTACTAATTTTTGTTTATATATATTTTAAAAACTATCTATCGATTGTTGTTTACCTATTTACTTTTATACTTATCTTGTTCATTTATTTGTTTATTTATTTATATTTATTTATTCATATTTATTTATTTATATTTACTTATTTGCTTATTTTGTTAATTTATTTTTTTATTAATTTATTTATTTTGGTTTACTTATTTACATATTTAAGTTTTTATACTTATATTTTTTTACAGATATTGTAATCTTTATTTTTTGTTTATTTATTTTTATTTATTTATCATTATTTTGTTATTTATTATTAACAAAATAATATTCGCCTATAGGGGGGTTTCGGGGATGGGCCATCGAATGCCGCCAATCGCATATTCTTTTATTCATTATTTATTTATGTTTTATTTATGTTTACATGTTTCTTTATTTCTGTTAGTTATTATCAACTAGAGTCAGCTTGTAAGGACGCCGCATGTATAGCACCATGTAGTTAATCAAAAGATTTTTGCTGTTTTAGTGGACTGATATATCGTCACGTCGTCCTTACACTGAGTTTTAAACTGGTAAGTTTTTTACATTTATATTTGCTGTTTTACTGCCGGAGATAAGGAAACGTGGTGCAGATGTCAGCAATGATCTTGGTAAATAATTTCATACAACTTGTCTCTAATAAAGATTTATGTCTTATCTAAGCAATTGCCGTATCTAGTGGACGGGATTTGGGACTCAGCAACGAAGTGGAAGAGGAAGAGGCAAAGAAGTAAAGCTGGGCATGCGTTTGCAACTTACTTTCAGCATAATAGTTCTGAGTAATATATTTATATTAGAATACCGGTAACTATAGAAACGCCCAGCGGGAGTTATTCGTCCTGAAGCATTACACGGCGCGCTTAAGCTGGCGTGCTTGGCAGAATCAGTGGGGAAACAAGATCCGGCAACACAACTCCCCCCCCTTAGACTGCCTGTGAAGGAAGGTGGGGGAGTAAGGTGGGAGGCACATACCTTAGGCCGAAGGACTCACACGCCGCACATTATAGTAAGTCATGTGCTACGTCGATTTTGTTCAAAGTTAATTCTGCTTGATAATGCGTGAGTACCAATCCTGAAACACTAATTTATCGGTAGTGTTTTTCGGTTCACCGTTGTGTTTGTTGTTATGTTTTTGACCCAATTAGAATTTTAGCAGTTTTATTGCCTACGTCAAAGGGACCAAAACAAGGAGGGTCCAAACTTGCGTCAGTCACGATATTTATCATGAGTTATTCAATATTCTACAGGGTGGGCCAAAAAAATGGCACAGTTTTTTGTATACCTCATAACTTCACCAAATATTAACCGATTTTAACATTTTTTTCAGTCAGAATCAGGAGACAATTTGCAATAAAACTTTCACTACAGATCCCACCACACCTCAAATGTGTCGCTACACTACCTCGTGAAATGTCAGATGACGCACTCAAGCCTGCAACGCCACTGACAGGTTGCGTGATCAACGTTGATCGAGCCTGGCATGTGGCCCCCAAACAAACCAGACTTAAATTCAGTTGATTATGCTGTTCGGGACGTCCTTCAACAGAGGGCCTATCAATGTTGACGATTCATGACAGTCAATTAGCTAAAAAAACCATTGTCGCTGAGTGGGGCAAAGTGCCGCAGCATTTAGTTGACTGCGCCATTGGTCAGTGGCGTCGCCAGTTTCGATGCGTCGTCCAGCAGCAAGGCGGACACATTGGAAATTTGATGTGAAAACTGTGAGATGTGATTTTTAGACAATAACTGAGACAACAAGCGCGTTGTTTCTGTTGTCAATTTTTTAAAATGTGTTGTTACAAAAGTTGTCTTGTTTTATTGTTATTTTTAAAGACACTGACATTTTACAAGGTAGTGTAGTGACACACTTAGAGTGTGGTAGGATTTATAGTGAGACATTTATTGCAAATTGTCTCCTGATTTTAGCAGTGAAAGAATTTTGAAAATCGGTTAATATTTGGTGAAGTTATGAGGTATACAAAAAACTGTGCCATTTTTTTGGCCCACCCTGTAGGTTGAGTTCGTTTGACATTGAGTTGGCGTGGCTTGTTCTTCTAATTGTTTTACTGCGATTTACTGTTTTTTTTGTGAATTCATTTGCTGCTTATGGATGGAAAGCTACGACGTCGTAAAGCATACGTCGAAAAGGTATGAAAAGTTTGCACTTTTTCCACTGTTTTCAATCTGATCGTTTTGGATAATAACAGACATCCACGACACTAGGCAACAAAATGGCGAGCACAGTAGCAAGTAGGCGATCACAAGCACAACTGTACAAGCTGTTTAGTTTAACAATAATTCTAGCGGTAGATCGGCGATCTTGCTGTTAGCACTGGAAAATTGCTAGAGGTAGATCGGGTAGGCACATTATTAGTTTAAAACTAAATGCTAAAAAAACTAAAAGTTTTAAATTAAAAGTTGGTAAAACTAAATGATTGTTTCAGTCTCGTACACAAAACAAGGTTATCAGTTAGTCAGCAGTCTGTTTATAGGTGCATAAATGTATATGAACACAGTAGCAACCATTTCCATGTATAAAAAGGTTACATCTTGATTGGGGTTAAGATCGGGTGCATTCACCTGTGTCTGGTGGCAGATGGTGTGCTCCTAAGCATTAAGCAATGACATAAACCATAACAGCATGCAAAAAATGTCAGGGATGGTCTCAGTCTCGGTCTCTGATATTTAGTCTTAGATTCTTACTTACTTGTGCACAGGCAAATCATCTAAATATATAACAACACCAAGGTTAACTCAGCCTTACATTCTTCCAGGATGGTAAATCGAGTATCGGTCTGTCTCATTGGTGTTAAGGTCGAGTGCATTCACCCATGTCTCGTGACAGATAACTGTCCAGCCCTACTATACAATCATGCAAAAGGAACAAACATATTGCACATGCAGAGATTAATACTGCAAATGTTAGGGATGTGGTCTTGGTCTCAGTGTCTTGTTAGTATGTCTGCTATATGCAGACAAATATCATTAGGATGAACTACAGGGTGCACCCAAAAATTTTACCCCCCTGAAGTTTTCTGATAATTTTTCTGAAACGGCTGAGTATATTTAAACAAAATTTAAACAAAATTTTACACGCCTATTATTCATTCAGATTTACGCTAACCTGCAAAATTGTATTCAATTATCTCCAACTTTGACAAAGTTATGCCGTATTATTATTTTTACATTTCACAACACGTCCATCACGAGTTTTACTAACTGACGATAAACAACAGGTTTAAAACAGTAATAATTGGCATTGCTCAAAACGGGTGCAACGTAAGTAAGTAAATTAAAAAGTTAAAATTCTGGTGAATGTAAAAATTCGGTTGGTGGTATCGCTTAATATGGCATAGGGGGTAAAATTTTTTGACGCACCCTGTATATATATAGATAACTGACAACCTGTCAGTCACTGGCTCGCTGGTAACTACTACAATGGCAGTATTAGACGAACATTCGTCATTATGATCATCAACACAAGATTCAATGCCTATAGATGTTCGCTTTCTGCTTCACCATGTTCTCCAGTTGCTTTGGTCCAGTGCTAAGTGGCTGAGTTCCTGCAGATTTGCTGCAGATCACAGCACAATGTTGTCTATTCTCCGTGCGTTGTCATCCTCTCTTGCAGGTGTACATGCTATGTCTATAAGCTAATATATTTGCTTTTCCATAACTTGTACATGTCTTTCAATGCCGATGTAACTGTTGCTGCATTTAGGATTCCATGAGTATGCACATTTCAGGTATACATAACCTCTAACATTTTTTACTTCTTTGCCTTCCAGACAGACTTGCAGGTTCGAATTTTTTGTTGCCAAACACCATGGCTTGGTTTTTCAATCTGCAAAGCAATATCATTTTCCTTCGTTATTAAACGTTTAGGCCATATTCAGTCAGTCCAGTCAAAGTCATTCCAGACAGCCAGCCAAAATCTGAAACTGCTGGGGGGGTATAAGTCTTCAGTCCAGTCAAAGTCAGTCTTGGGTGCTGTCAAGATGCACTTCAGCAGTGTTATATTCCAACTGAAATGTAAGTTTTTAATTCTTGAAGAACTGGTAGTAATCATTGTGTAGTGAGCACTATGAATAATTCACCAACAGCGATGTCAATGACTGGCAAATTCAACTTCTTTAATGATACCTTCATGAAATGTGACATAGTTTTGAGTTTTGAAGTCATGGATAAAATTGAGATGTTCTCTATCAGATAGAGTTAAAGTTACACTAGTTGAGCTTATGGTTCGTTGTTTAATGCTGGCAGTGTCACAGTGGCAGCTTCATAATGAAATCCTGTGCTGTTGATGAGGTACATGGTATGATGCTGGCAGGTGTTCTTGCAGTTGGCCATTGTAGCAAAGTGAGGTGAGAAATGCTGCAGGCAGAAATTTTCCGAGGAGTATCTGGAGTAGCATATAATTGAGCAGTCAAACAGATGGGCTGCTGCTGTTATCTCTTGCTCTGTGCCCCAGACACCAGCCTGTTCCATATTGATGAGGTAGTCATTGAACTGGCTGTTTGGGCCTTGTCTACTGATGAATAGTTGCTCCATAGGGCCGCAGACACTGTCATCCATCATGTGGTTTACAAGGTAAGACCGCAGCAGTGCATGATGTCTCTGGCTGTGTGTCAGGGCAAAAGACAGGGCGCGAAACAGGCAGTTACCATCGCCGATTATTTTGTGCACTGTGACGTTGACGTTCTGGCCTGTCTTTGACCTTATGACATCCTGAAGAGCCTGTGATACAGCAGTAGCATCTGTGTGTTGTGTTTGTGCTCTAGGCTCACAGAATTTCAAGTTTAGCCGCTGACACGTTCTGCGCTGGAATGTTTCATCGACAGATGCCACCTGACAGTGCTGAAAAATGTTGTGCTGCTCTGTGCCAGTGTGTATGACCTCTACTTGTTGTGCACAGTCTGTCGGTTGTAGCACTGTGTGATTTATCTTTTCCGGCTGTGGTTGTTGTTTGGTCTTCACCTTTTTGGAGTTTTTCTTGGGTGGTTTTTCGCAGACAACTTTGTCATTGGGCATTGTCGCAGGTATGGCATCCAGCTGACCAAGATGTGCTGCATAGAGACTGCGTAGTCTGTTGTACTCTGCAACTGCATGTCGGTCACACACAATCTTGGTCCTGTCGAAGTCTATGAGGTGCAGTCCTTCTAACTTGGTCACTCTTGACAGTGCGACATAAATCATGCCACTGCCAAAACTTGCAGGTCCAGCATCAACAATCGCTATCTTCAGACTTAGTCCTTGCGCTTTGTGCACTGTTATCGCAAATGCCAGCATGATCGGGAACTGTTTGCGTGTGTAAAATATCGATTGAAGGACTTCATATGTACAGGATTCCCTGCCGATCTTGACTGGCTCAGGCATGTTGTCAAATTTGACGGAGATTTGTGTAATCTGGGTGGGTGATGTTACAAAGTTGACAACAGAGCCAATACTGCCATTAACCAGGCCACACTCCACATTTAGATTTCGTCTCAGCATGACCTTGGCACCAATACACAGCTGCAAGCAGGTCTCAAGGCCAGCAGTTCTGGTGGAATCCTGTATCGTTTTCTTGTACGATGCTGTTAGCTTGCTTTGCATCTGTTTGCTGACAATTGTGTCTTGTATATCAATGGCAGTGATATTATGTATTGGCGTGCCTATCTGTGCCAACAGTGCACTGTTGATCTCGCGGCATTGATCTGTTCTCGGCATCAGGACTATTGGTGTATGACCATCGTGTGTCAGCTGCTTGTATCTGTTGCAGATGTCATCCACACTTGCTCGTTGGCCGTCAGCTATGAGGCGTTCTTTCAGCAGATCGACATCGGTGCAGCTGACTTGACCAATCCTTACTGACGACAGCAGCTCTGCGTACCTCAGGTCAGAGCTCTGCCTCATGTTTATTGTCAATTCATCGTACTGAAATGACTGCCAGAGATTTATTGGAGCTATACATCCAATTCGCTGTTTGGCCTCCAGGCAACTCACTGGCATAAAGACGGAATTACCTTTCACAGCTGGTAATTGAAGCAGATCGGCAAAAACAACAATGCTTATTCCACCGAAAAGCTCAGAACTGTTGAAAACTTCACAAAGTCGAAGGTGCATGTATAGTAGTGTAAGAGAAGACACCATGCTCACTTCATCACAAATTAATAGGCGGAGACCTTTGAGTGTCTGCCGGATAACTCCCAGTTGTTCCTGGTTTAGGCGGCGGTAGTTGGCTGGTTTTCCATGTTCAACCGGCAACATAAGGACTCTGTGGATTGTTGAGCCCCCAACATTGACTGCTGCCAGGCCAGTGGGTGCTGCAACTACTACAGGCAGTGAGTTTTCCCCACTCTCTTTTGTTACGATTCTGTTTAACACGTCAATGACCCGACTTTTGCCTGTGCCACCTTGTCCTGAGACAATCAAGCGGATGACGTCATCATTCCGGACTTTTTCGACAACTTGGTCGACAACGCGTTTCTGATCGGTGTTGAGTGATGCGTATTTTTCCTGCAGGTCACTGGTGTCGACTGTGTGTTGGTCAACAGCTGCTCTGTGTGCCTCTAGAATGTCCTGCATTGCATTCCGAGCATGGTCGTCCACGCAACCTTCAAAAACTTCACCTCCGTCTTGGACCTCTGTCACATCTTTCTGACAAATCTCTTCAGCTCTCTCCTTGACATCGTTTTCCAGCTGCTGTTCCTGCTGCTCAGTCTGGATGTTGTTGTCATGATACGCTGCCATTTCAGGTAGCCTGCTACTTTCTGTAGCAAAGGTTTGGCTGAATGTTTTGCCTTCCAGGCAAAGATCTGACTCTGAGCGCCAGGGCTTGAAGAGCTTTAGCAGCTGATAGAAGTATGCCTCTTTGTCTTCCTCAGACTTCTGAGGATTGACCAGTTTGTGTGTGATGATGTACGGCTTGACTGTACGGCGTCTGAGGTACAGTGGCAAACCTTTGAGCTGGAGAGGCTCTTCTCCTGTTTTGATTTTCTGGCGCTCGTACCAACCGAGCAGCTCGTGGAGACTCACGTTCTCCATCTTGTCTGGCCTGGCAGGGTAGACATCAAGCACCCAGTGTAGCAAGAATATGTTCTGTGAGTCTGGATTTGAGTTCAGCAGTTGGTCAATCTCTGCAGCTGGCTTAAGCAAACGTTTGGCTTTGTGCTCTGGCTCCAGATCAGCGAATCTCATTTGCCTGGACTTGCTGAAGAGCTTGTGCCCCAGTAACCTGTCGGCAGCTTCATTGGCACCAACCTGCCGGCTCTTCACACATTTCAGCATAAATGACATTGCGTTGGAGCCAAGTGACTTGCTGGCTGAGAAGATGTCAGACCAGAACTTGTCGACTTCGGACCGTTCGTACTTCGTTATGTACGATGTAATGTAGTATGGCAGTCTGCTGCCAAGATGTCCGATGTACTGTATGTCGACATTGCCCTGATTGGCAAGTAGCAGGGCTGGGTTATAGTCATTGATTTGTGCCTCATCAGTCGACCGCCGCAGTTGGTACAGACGCTTTCTCGGCTGCTTGTTCTTCGCAACAGCCAGACAGTCGATGAAGTCATGGATTTCGGTTTCTGTTTTTGGTGGTCGAGGAAAGCCAAACCTGCATTTCTTACAGAACTTGCCATTTCTCTTGTAAGACTTTTGGCAGTAGGTGTTGCACTTATGCATTTGAAAATGTGACACCAGTTGGCTGAGTGTTGGCGATTTGCTGGCATCCGGCTTTGCACAGGTGCAGACTTTGTTGATGAAGTTTTGGACTTCTTCTGGGGTATTCTGTCCCAGGATGGGGGCGTCTTTGATCCACAGTACACAATGAACGTGAGGCGCACCTCTAGCCTGGTATTCAATCCTCCAGAAGAAGTCGTCAACTGTGCCAAAGATGCCGTTTTCTTTGTTGTTGATCAGGTCGTTAAATATGCTGTGCCATTTCTTTTGGAAGTGGATGCTGACTGTGACCGGGTCCAATGCACACAGCTCAGCTGGAGTCATTTGGTCAACGTTTTTAACGGCATCTTTGTTGATTGTGCGCAGATGCTCTATCAGTGGTGCTGAGAACCATTCTGCTGAGGAACAGGTCAGGAACAATGTTGGTGGGCCCAGTTGTCGGATCATCCATCGGATTTCCATGCCGAGTTTGCAGAAGTACTCTTTTGAGCCACGTAAGTTTGCCAAAAGTGTAAACATTTTCGTCTGCATCTCTCCATCTTTAGCCTGTAGTCTGTCATGAAATTCTTTGGCGGTGAGGCTTCGGCCAGTAACACTGCGCAGCATATGTCCTATTGAATGGCACATGTTGCTGACTTCCTGCGTCTGAAAGCAGTGGAAGAGATAATTTATGTTGAGTCGGAACTTGGCATCTTTATTATGTAGCCGACTTTTTATGTAATCGCTGGTTCCAATTTTGACCTCTCTCATTGTGTCTTTTATGCCATTGACGCCGGTCGGAAATAGCTCTGGATAGGTCAGGAGGTCAAGATTGGTGTCAAAAATGTTTGCGCTCTGTCCAGACACTTTATCGAGCTGGTAATCGATCACTGCATCGGCTGGGTATTCTACATTGAGAGGCTGAATGGTGAAATTTTCATACAAGAACGATTTAGCAGCATCATCCAGCTTCTTTAGGAGACTGCTGTTGTTAGACTTTCTAACTAGTTCACCACGACCCTCCAGTCGGTTGTTTATTATCTTGCTGATGTCGTCCACACTGTATGCAGGAATGTCCTTGTAAAGTTTGTTGTTTTCCCGCAGCCATGCCAGGGCTGCATGAACTTTATTAAGGTCAACTGCCGATGTCCAGATCTTTTGTTTGGTTGTAGGTTGGCCACCAACCAGCAGCACCAAGCTGTCAGTGTTCAGCAGAGAGTCTGGCAAGAAAGAAGCGTTTGCAGCCACATCAACAGGCAGGTAAGCAATTCTGCCTTTCAGTGCAAAGTTTAACTCATTCGGTGGTCGATGTTTGTTTGATACCTGGCCCAGCCGGATGACAGAAACGCTTGTTAGGCATTGCCTAATCAGAGACCGTTCGAAGACATTTAGGTCTGCAATGCACGGAGGTGTTGGGATGACAGCTAAGTGATTGAATGCAGTCCGTGCAACATCCTTGTTGCTGCGTAGTTTATCTGCACAGAAGTTGCATATGTAGGTGTTGTCCAGGAAGTCGTTGACGTCTTCATGTTTGGTTTTGTTTATGTACAACAGCTCGATGACCTCTGTCATTTTGTCACTGTCAAAGCCCTTCTTATTTTCGTATGACCGCAGACTGGATAACTTGGACTTCAGCTGCTCACACACATCACAGGCAGTTGTTGTATATGTGTCTCTTGCCTCTGTTACTTTTCTCAGTGACTTGCCAAATTTTGCTATAACTTGCTCTTCTTCGACTGGACATTCATTGACAATGGCAGGCATATCCTGCGCTGGACCAGTTTTGTCGACATTGTGTACTGGATTGCAGACCTTCATCAGATGTTCAACAGCCGCCTTCAACTGTTCAAAACAGCCACTGTTCTTGGCCATGTTCACTGTACGTATGGCAATAGCTGTACGCCGCAGCTCATAGACGTTGTGGACAATGTTACGTAACACTCCAAAATGACAGGAAAGCAGCCTAGCTGGTCGTAGTACGCTGGAACAATTGCAGTCTAACTGGCAGTTTACTGGGTGACCAAGTCTGTATGTCCTGTTTGGATTTTGGCACTGATTGAGATCACAGTACAGACTGAGACAGTGAACTGAGTTGGTCGATGCTATCTGACGTAGCAGTGATACTGTGTCAGCTATCATGTCCTCGCTGATGTGACATATGTCTGTGTTGCACATCCACTTTGATATATTTTTGCTGCCGTCATTTGACTCTGCTGGTTGGTGTGTTGATTCTGTAGGTGTCTTGTGAGGCATGAATAGCCGTGCTCTGCCAAGTGTATCAACAGGTATTGGAAACTCTGGAGCCACTCGCCTGTACACCTGCTCCCAGTAGTACGGTTCACTAGCTGACGTGTGGATCCGCACATCACCAAATGCAGCTGTGATCTGCTCTTCAGTTGGAGTGCTATCAGTCAACAACTTTTCAAGGCATGTATTTACCTTGTTGGCTAAACATAGATGTAGGCTATGCAGCTTTGCTTCTGCCTTTTTTACACAATATTCGGCCTTTTTGAAGAGCAGTTTGACATCCAGCATATTCACAGATGATGTACATTGCATTTTTTTCTGTTGCACTAATAGCTTCTGCTGGTTTCTGGCAGCTGCCAGCAATCTTGTTCTGCGCGTCCAGTATCGCCGCTGTGCTGACCATTTGTTTTTCCAGTTGTGTTGGTGCTGGATGTCTGATCGCTGCTCTGGTCTAGTGGATTTGTCCTTGTGGCCCGCAGAACAGTTATGTTTGCGTTTCACTTTCATACGTAGCCTTGCCTTGGTATTAACTGTCTTTCTGTAGTCGTCATTTTGCAGTCGGAGTTGCATGTACTGTTTAAACCTTGTTTGATGAACCTGTTTGTACCTTTCATCTTGCAGCTTCTTTTTCATGTTAGCTTCAACTCTGTTTTGATGCTGTTTTCGGTATTCTTCACTCTGCATCAGTTTTTTCTTTTTGTGAGCTGAAAATCTTGCCAATTGCTGTTGCCTGTATATTTCACTCTCTAACCACTGCTTTTTCCATCTAGTTGTTGCCCTCTTGATGTTCACCTTACGATAATGTTCATCTTCTTTGAGTCGTTTCGGTGTTGCCATTCGAGATCGAGCACGAGATCTAGCACGATTTTCTTCCCTGTACTTCTCGTTTTCTCGAAGGCGCTGTTTTGTTCTAGTTAGTGATTTTAAACGATTTGTGTCTCGGTATAATTTGTTTTCCTGCAGTCGCTGTTTTGTGTTGACAAGATTTGCCTCACGCTTCTTCAAATCTTCCTTAAGCTTTTGGCAATTCCTTGTGGAATTTTTTCGTTTTCCTGTTTTGTCGGTAATCTTTCTCCTAGAAGTGCGACTTTTTACCGTTGCTTTGTGTTTTTGGTAGTTTTTTTGCGCATGTTGTTTTTTTGCTTTAGTGTGCCGGAGATACTGGTCTCTGTCCACTTTCTTCTTACTACGATATTTTGAAGGCATATCAGTAATAGTCAAGGACTGTCAAGTATCAGCTCAAGTCCGATGATGGGTACAACATATGTGTGGGTAATCAGCATACTGGTAGTAGCTGCAGATGATGTTGGAAGAGTAAAACTGACGAACTCACACATCAGCCTGAGAATTCACATTCGGTTTCCTGCATCACATTTTGCACAAGACATGTTGGTTGTCTGCAAATGTTACCTGATTACTTAAGTGCAATTTAAACCCAGATTTTCAAAAAAAAGCCAACTTGATGCAGTTATTGGATTGTTTTGTTTGGTTTTGGATTTAATGTGGAGGAGTTGACCTTGCTTCTAAAAACCATTTTGATGGGCTTTCGTGGTTTTTTGTGGATTTTAAGTTGTTATAACGCGCACTGTCAGACACTGTCTACATCAAATAAATATATATAAACTAATAGATTGGATGAAATTGTGTGCATGTTTGGTGCATTTTAAGTGTGTTTACCCAAATGACTTTCCGAAAAATAAAGTAGCCTTTTTGAAGCAATATAGCACAGCATATGACACTCATCATGCTCAGCAATTAGATAAAAGGAAAGTACACAAAATTCTGAATAAAATAGTGAAAACCTCAAGTTTCTATCTTGTCTGGTTCCTGAGATATCTGTTTCTGAAATTGCTTAAAATTAACAAGTTGCGATGTCGCACTCAACCCCAGTCAACTATAAATGAGTGTAACTCAGTGAATTTTAAGAATACAGATGCCAAATTTTGCATTTTTTCATGCAAGGGTATAAAGAACATCGGGGCAAATTGTCAGAAAAATCTAAATTTTGGGTGGGGAGCATTGGTTGAGTTGACATGGAATGACCCTACTGTCAGTATGTAATATATGCCTAACTGTGTAATGTACCAAATGTTGTGTTTTCAGGCACTGCTGGATGGATGATTGAGTCTGTTTTTCATCAAGTCCACGTCACATCAGTTATCATAGCTGTTCAGTCTTCATTCTTCATTTATCATACAAAACACATCACAGGCTAGTTATTATAGCTGCTTGCTAGTTAAAGTTTAAGCTAGTTAACATTTGTTTCTATATATTTTTTCCTTCACCAAGAAGGCAATATGATACCCAGCAGTTATCTGTTTATTAGTTAGCAGGATTTTACAAAAAGTTGTCTGAAATTTATAGGGAATGCTAGTCGTGGCCCATCTTAGTGTTAGTTAGATTTCTGTGATGATAAAATCATCATCTGAATCCAGTACGTTTTTACCATCGACAGATGGGGCAAAACTCTGCCAAATGTGGTGCTGTCATATGACATAAAGAATTAAAAAAGACACAGCATTGTTTAAGATGCTCTTCTAGTTTGTTATATGGCCCACCTCACTGGTGTACTAGTGTACTGATGCAGTATTGAATATGTTGTTTGCCTGCTCCTTACGGTGGGCATGTTGGCCATGTCATGCAGAACTATGCAAATTATTTGGGCAAAAGGTCACAAGATTCAGTCATGATTAGACAAAAGGCTAAAAGGGAATGCCAATACAAACTTCCTGCAAACTTGTTCTGTAAGAAAACCCTAAAATCTGCTTCTTGCTAATAATATAGTAGTTGGTTGTATGTGGTATTGCAGCTGTTGCAGTGAAGACATTAACTTAACAGCAGCAAAGTCCACTAGTCACGACAGTCCGTGCAATTCGGCACACTGAAACCTGCGCACACCAGACAAGAATATGATACATACTCCATGAGTCATGAAAATAACAAACTAATTGAGTATTTGTCCTGTTGAGTAATATATTAGTGGATGATCAAATTGGCTTAGGATCTGCTTATGTACTGTAGTAAATAGTGCACGAATGCTGAGTTAAGCTCATTTGGCAGTCAATGTTTGTTCGATACCTGGCCTAACCGGATGACACAAACGCTTGTTAGGCATTGTTCACTGTATGTATGATGTGCGACCATCGTGTGTCAGCTGCTTGTATCTGTTGCAGATGTCGTCCACACTTGCTCGCTGTCCTTCAGCTATGAGACATTTTTTCTTTATTTAATGCTTATTTAATGCTAACATGTCTAGTCATGTTCAAACCGCTTCTTCTATAATGCAATGCAACACTGTGTTTGTGTGGATTCATCCTGGTCATAGACGTGGTCAGTATAGGCGCAAGCCTAATTAAACAAGTCGTAGTGATGGTTGCTGTATAAGAAATAGCCACGGATGCTTTGTGTTCGTGTTACAGCATCATCAGTTTATTTATTATTACTCTTAACTAGATAACTGCTCCTTATTTACATCTGGAAAATAAATCAAGGCTTTGGAATGGATACCGCTAGCAATTAGGGCTACCACAGCGGCATTATGCGTGGTTCTTGAATATTATAAAATAAAGTTTTAATTAGCAAGCAATTGTCTGTTATTGTACGCATAGACTACGGATACAAATGAAGTCTAATAAAGTAATTCATTGTAAAATACATAGTAAAAACAACAACTTACATATATGTACCTATCTGCAACCGTTTTCAAATTATTCGTCTTTTTACGGGGGGTACCTTTTTTGACGCCCTCGTTCGATGGGAACCCCCTGCACCCACTGGCACGAAATTTTGTCACGATAAACTATAGAGACCTTGGGGCAGCCCACAGTGAAGATTTCGTGATCCTAGCTTGCACCGTTTTGACACAGATCACGAGTGTGACAGACAGACAGACCGACAGACAACGTTTAGACGATGGCAGACACGCGAAGCATTCTGCTTTCGCGCGTAAAAAGCAAGGGGGAAAGGCAGGGAATGGGGAAAGGAACATAAGCGTAATATATTACTTGCTGTCTTGATTTATTTCATAAACTTGGACTTTGATTTTCACTGTCATTATTGCACTTTGTGAAAAATATTTTTATTCATTTTGAACAACTCTACATTTTGTCAACAATTATACATCGTTGCCTGCGTCCATAGGCGCCTTCTTAGTTCATACACGGTAGGCCTACTTTTTTAGGTACGTCACACACAAATGACTTACTAAGTTACTAGAGAGTAGGGGGCGTAGCGCAAACTCGCCAAAATCAAATTTTTATTTGAGTTAGACATTTTATTGGACAATACGGCTGTGAATCCTCGAAGTCTGGGAAGCGTTGGTTAACTTTCGTGTGCATTACGTATCGAACTTTTTTTTACCTGTGGAGTGATATGCACAGCAGCGCGCACTTTGTTTTTTGCGTGGTAAGTTGGTTTCGGTAAGGTGATATTGAAGCTTTTTTTTGCTCAATTATAACTTTTTTTGTGAAAGTTTAGAGTTTAGTGAGTAAGTATTGTCGCCGTCAGTTCAGCATGATTCCCGTGAATGTCTGTATAGTAGGCCACTCGTATAGTCGTCGCTTCCAGGACTTCATGTTCCGTCAGCGTCATGCCGGTTATGACAACCTCGGGTTTGACCGAAGCGAAGTTATTGTCCACTGCGTGGGCCTTGGTGGTGCTACTGTTCTTTCTGGACATAAATGTATTGACAGCAAACTGCCCGATGTAGCTAGACTGCAGCCTGCGATTGTGTTCGTCCATGTTGGGGAGAATGACCTTGGTCGTGGTACTCCTTCTCAGATTGCGTCTGCTCTTCGCCATTTTTTGTCTCAGCTAACACCCCACACTCGTGTTGTTTTCGTCAGCCAGCTTCTGTTGTTCCCAGTAAATAGTAATTACAAGGAGTCCGTTCAGTCTATCAACAACAATATCAAGTGTCACTATGCGCATTTGCCGACTGTCACCTACTGGAGGCACCGAGGAGGTTTCTGGAATCCACCAAAGTCCTTGTTAGACCAGGTTCCTCTGAAAACTTTGTTTGATGCTGATGGCGTGCACTTGAGTCAGGAGGAGGGGTACAAGGCATACTGGAGAAGCGTTCGTACAGCAGTGGAGAAAGGACTGAAGATGTTAGCGTAGAGCGACTTTGACAGACTGAAGACTGTTAGGCTTACTTTCCTCCCTCCAGCAGTTTCAGATTTTGGCTGGCTGCTTGGAATGACTGACGGACTGACTGAAATTGTGTGAATATGTGTAAATGTGTTTATTTTGTTCGTAGAAGTTTGTTGCTGCTGACTGATGTTTGACAGTTTGTTCTAGTCAGTAGTATTACATGTGAATATGTGTAAATGTGTTTATGTTGTTGTTCATACCATTTTACTTCTGTTTAGCTGTTTGCTAGTATGTGTAGGTCCACAGCAATAGGCTGTGTAAGTGCAGAGTGTGTCTGTGTATTTAGGTCTTGGTTTTGCATGCTGGTATGTTTTGTTGCATCTACTTAGTTTAGCTAATTCATTTGCGTTTGCTACTGCATGATTGTTACATTAGTGTGCTTTGCTTTTATATTCATTTATTTGCTTACTACTAAATTTTATAACTTACTAAGATGCATACCATATATAGTCAGTTTGGTTCACTTTGGTGGAACTTGAATGAAGAAGAGATTGTGCATTTTTCCAATGCGCTTGGTCAGAAATGCGTATCGGCTGCCGACCAGTATAGTTGTGATTGATTGGGTATTTAGAAAGAATTGCATCTCTCGAGCTAAGTGTTGTTAGTGCGGTGTGAACTGTGACACTAATTCAAGGTCATTTAAGGTCATTTTTGGATCTTTAATATTACAGTGCATACGGGAACAATCCTGTCTTTGCATTCTTATTTGTTTTATTATTTTCTATGTATTTATATTTTATTTTATACCATTTTTCTTCATTTGGGCTATTTCTGTTGCTGCTGGTTGCTGTGTTTTTTGTGTTTTCAGGTTGGAGGACATGGGGTCAGCGTTCATGACGCGTTCTCTGTTATTAGCAGAGTCTCTATTATGTCTCTGTGAAGCTGATGACCCCGAAGAGCATATCATGAGAGTGACAACTGAACAATATAACACTCAAGATGCATTGCAAAGAGTGGAGTGGAGATGTTTGCTTTTGATTGGGAACTGCTTATCTTCATCTTCAGTTGTCAATATTCATCTTATCTTCTAAGCTGCACAATGCACTACATCTTTTGAGTAAGGGACTTGATTTACATATCATAGTGCAGCTTTCAATATTTGCATATTTACAGTTGACTGATACAAAGGAGGTGGATGTGGAGCCATCCCCGCTTCCAACCCTGTGCATGAATAAACACTTAGTATGCCCTGGCGAGTCACTAATTAACAATTTCATACATCGGGAAAATAATTAACATTATTGCACCAGATCTCATATATTTTATGCACTAAATTTGATTTCAGCTGGGTCAAGGCAAGGAGCTTTTAGCACTCCCACAGATCCCAGCTTAATTTAAAATATACTACTTCCAAGGTAAAGAAGGAAGGTAAAGGGGAGGAGAGGAAAGGGAGGGAGGGGAAGGGAAGTAAGGGGAGAAAGGAAGAGTAGGAAAAGAAGAGGTGGAGGGACAGAAAAAATTTTCTGCCCCAATGCTCTGCACAGGTCTGGATTTGTCACTTCGTTGCATGTTGACTTATTGTCTGTTGCAAGTGACTAACTGTTCTTGTTGATGTCTGGCACTGTCTGGCTGTCATTCTTGATGTAGTCGATTGTCATTCTGCTGCTACTGTGTTGTTGCAGATCACGTGCACTCGTTTTGCACGAGGTCTTCGCCGTAACATTCAGATGACAACTACATGACTGCCATGCTGCTGCTGCCTTGCTGCGTCGACAACACTGATGTTGCTGTCTGCCATGCATTCTATTGTTATATGACTTATTGACTGCAGATTATCTTTAGTGAAAGAAACCTGTAGTGCAGCCTGCTGTTGACATCTCGTTGTAAGCAGCATTAGCCCTAGAACGTATGAACTAACTGTCTGGTACCCTTGCAGCTTTTGAGTGTCTGACGTCATCCACAAAAATCTGAAATTGAAGTGTTTCACTGTGATTTTACAAAAACTGTTGTAACTATTGTTTACTTTGTCCCCAAAGCCCTAAATTTTGACTTTGTTCCAACGAAACCCCTCCCACAAAAGTCAATTTTACCTCACTCAAAATGCGCTAAAAGCCACCTACAGCAATGTAGAATTTCAAAAATTTTCCCAGGGGTGATACCCCTGGACACCCGCTTTAAGGGGAGGGGAGGGACAGGGAAGGGGTGGGGGTAAGGAGGAGGGG
>Ga0209671_1001997_pt1 | contig 18098 bp, 11 predicted proteins | sample WorMetHERISLAND2_2_FD_187401 | JGI IMG/M metagenome (GOLD analysis project Ga0209671, IMG submission 187401) | Marine gutless worms symbiont microbial communities from Max Planck institute for Marine Microbiology, Germany - Olavius geniculatus... | ecosystem: Host-associated > Annelida >...
CCCTTTTCAATTTCCCCAATCGGACTTAGGGCGCCGGGCGGACTCACGTTGGGCTTTGCCTCAAATTTCTAGTTTAATTTATGTCTTTGTTACTAAATTTCTTTTGGTCTGAATTATAGATTTTACAGAAAAGCTTGTAGAAATTGCACTGATTGTGTTTTATTATAATTCGATCATTGTGAAGTTCAAAATTATGCCATGCACTGTCCTATATAACTATCTTGCATATCCGTCTCTATGTCTGTTTGGTAGAGGTATTATATTATGACTCAAAACGTTAAAAGGGGGTGTCTAACTCTTTATGGGTAACCCATCACAGATCTACGGAGAGTCACATGCCACATGGGATCACACTGTTACCTGCCAGGCGAACGCGCTCCGCCTTAACCATAGCCATTAAGCCGGTACTACCTACCCCATATAGAGATGGAAGACAGAGTTCATCTCGGTCTAGGTTATATAACTACATGGTTTATCTGTTTGCAGACACTCGCGAATTCTGAACGCTGATAGCGACTTGACCGGGCGTCAGACTCACGACCCTCTTGGTCGTAAGTCCAGCGATCCGCGTTCCGCAATTAAGCACCATGCCACATAGCAGCAGTGCTGTTTTTGGTCGTTGTTTGTAGGTATTCCTTTCGTCTATGAGCTGGACAAAGATCTGACGGCAATCCGGCACTACTACCTGGCAAGCGACGAGGTAGTGAAGGCCGGTATTGATAAAGTTGTCGCTCAGGGCAAGGCAAAGCCCAAGTAGACAATAATAAGCCCATACAGTGCTATACTACAAGACCAGAGACAGCTTCGTTGTTGAGTGATGTTCACCCTCTTGCATCCGACCTGCAACTCCTCAACCAAGTGTTGTCGTATTTCACACGATGTGACGGAGTGTTATACCTTATGCTATTCCGAAATTCGTCGATCGTCGCCGGAGCAAGTCAACGTACAGTTTTCTCGTTCTCAATGAACACAACAGATAAATGGCTATCCATGCGGACCTTTTCATCGTTATTGCATCAAAAGTAAGTTACAGCATGATTGCGATCTATTTATTCATTTTTGACAACGATGTAGTTGTGTTTGTTACATCTGCATTTTTTTTAATTTCGCAAGTAAAGAAGGGGTCACACGGCCGTCCAGACGGTTGGTGTTTTTGACGAAGATTTTTAACTTTTCATTGGGTCATACTTTAATCTGCGATCTTTCCTTATCCGGGGTATACTGTGCAGCTTGGTAGGGCGTGCCTGTGGCGAAGAAAAAAAATAAAAGGAAAGACGCTGTAATAATGTAGGAATTTCTTGCAGGAGGAAAATTTAAAGTTAGGCCTACGTCACTGTCAACAGACGTTGTTGAACAGATAGTGAAGTCCGATTTGCGCGATTTTTCTAATATTGCATATGTAAAAATTATAAAGCTATATTTCAGTTTTATAAAGCAGAGTTAGTAGTAGTGGTAGTCAGTAGCGGATCCAGAATTTTGGAATAGGGGCGGAAGGGTAGGTGTGAGGTCCGTAGAAAGGTTTGTTTCCCTCTCTATATTTTTTTAAAATTTAAGCAGAAATAATGCATTTTGTGCAAAATTTTCACTTATTTCAAGATGCATCCAGTTAATAGGGGACATATTATAGGGCGCCATCGCGAATTTACAGATGTTGTTAAAATAATGGTATTTCTGAACTGAAAAAGCGCTGTTTTTGTTTGCATGATGTTTGCAGGCCTACCATGCGGTTGTCAAGTCTATAACCTACATCACAAAGATTTGAAGTCAATCGAACATTTTTACCTATAGCAAGCGAAGACGTCGTGATTCGTGAAGCCTGTAATCGAAAAAGCTGTTGCTCAAGATATGATCGTACTTTATTTGTTATCGTTCTTGCGCTTGCATAACGAGAACTTGCAGCTGCCTGCAGACAGTGTATTTGTTATTTTATATCGAAGTCTGCGTATAGTATTGTTTGACTGTCGCGCTCTGGTGCTATGACAGCATTCTTAATTTGTTACTGAGGCACTGCAGATTCTGTCTGTCTGTCTGTCCGTCCGGGCCAAAGATGACATAGTCACCATCTCTGGCACTCAGCGTCTGTCCACCTGTATTTGACAGATATTATTGACGCGCTACAGCAGTGCTGTAGGCGTCTTACACGGTTGTCGTCCGTCGTCGTCTGTCGTCCTTTGTAACGGGTGTGTTGTGGCTAAACGATGCAAAATGGGCCTAGGTTGCTATTGATCACTAATAGGAAGTCGAATACTGGCTTTCAAATGACATTAAAATCATTGACTTTGAATGACCTTGAACGCATTATGGTGTGCCAATCGTGCGGTATTGTGGCTACACGGTAAGTCGCAATAACCATCACGACATGCGTAGAGCGCGACAGTCTCCTATGCTAAGAGCTTGCGGGCTTATTAGTCAGTGGCGGATTCAAGGGATGGGGGGCAGCCGTCTCCCTACTCGATGCCCCTTATTAACTGGATTCATCTTAAAACAAGTTAAAATTTTGCGCAAAAATGCATTATTTTGCATAAATTAAATTTTTCTTTTTTAAATTCTGAGGAGGGGGCCCCAGACCCACCCTACTTTTCCGCACCCCTATTCTAAACTTCTCGATCCGCCACTGCTACTATATAATAGTAGCCAGTGCATGTTCGTAGCAAATCATGTAGGTCTGATACACCCCTAGAGTCATTATTTTGGTTTAGTATTTTTGACGCTATTTTGTATTAATTAGTTCGCCTGGAACAGCAGTTTCCGCGGGCTTAGCCTAATATGTTTTACTAGAGATGTTTAGGCCTATTCTTTCTATTTGTTTGCCACGTGATCTCCGAGCTTCGTCGACCGATCGCCGTAAACTTTTGGATCATGATTGAAAGTACGCTGAATTTGATAAATTAAATCCAAAAATTCGGGGGGACTCTTCCCGAAAAATATGGGAAGCAAAAGCCTGGTTCGATTTTGAACAAGTTTAGAGTCTGACCGCGTATATCTCCAAAACGGATAAAAATATCCAAAATCGGTAGACCGATTTCCTCAGCGAACCCTTCCGCGTTAGGTAGAAAAGTATGGCGAACTAAACAGAGTTTGGGATGTGAATTTAAACCAAGCCGAAATCGACTTTTTCGGAAGACCATAATATTTCGGCCCGTAGAAGATGCTGCGCCCTGAAATTTTCACACGCGCTATGGAATGATCAAGTATTGCTAGGGCACATCCCACCGCGATGCTCCTCCAATAATTTTTACATAGCATTCAAAAATGATTTAAAATTTAACTTTGGGAGTACCGGAAACAACCCCCACGAAACTTTTCCACGTGGCGGGCCGTAAAGCGAGCACGATGACTTGGTACATGTCGTGGGCCCCCTCGCCTAACAATGTGGGAGGGCAAAAAATCCAAAATTTGTAGCGATTTCAAATAGTTTTACATTTTGATTGCGAATATCACTGGAACGGATAGAGATATCGACAAGCAGAAAATGGCTTGGGCCTAAGTCTTATCAAGTACGATCCACGTACGTTAGCGGAAAAATTGCTGAACTTTGGTTAACCAAAAATATGGCCTCACATTGGGCTCTGCTTCAAATTTCTAGTCTTGTATTGTTTAACATGCCCTTTAACATGACCTTACGATTGTTACGTTACCGTTATACGCTATCCAAGCACTGTTTGCATAGTAATTCTTGCAGTGGCGTATTTTAAGGGGCATATGCTCTTTACTTTGGCGAGGCAATGCAAATAGGCCTGTCTATGGTTTTCTAGATTCTGAGTTTCTAAATTTCAGAATAGCGAGCAAATTTGCCGCTTTCATTAAACGCCAAAAGATTAATTTTTCTGACCCCTTAATCAAGGGCTCTGCCGGTGTAGCCTGATTGGGGAGGGGGGGGGCTCCGCTCCTAAACACCCTTCGCGCTGGCCATTTTTCTTGCAATGCCAAATCCTAAATGCGTCACTGCTGAATTTTTGTTTGTGTCATGTGCTGCATAGGCTACATGTAGCTAATAATTAAATTTTGTACCGTAATGTCAGCTGAGCTCAAATGTATTCGCATGACACACAGACTTCGTTATAGGCCTATAGGGCCTATAGAGATCTCAGCAAAACATTTTTGGCTAACCCTGTATTTTTTGGATTCGTTGCATCGGTTGTTGGTGCATTTTATACTGTTATCAGCGAAACCCTAGGCCTATAGGCTATAATTTTGGTATCGATTATCACCAGAAGCTTAGCTACCGCTCAGAAAACAGGGCGTTATTTTCGTGATTTTTTTCATCATATAGAAAACACAAAAACTCTAGAGCGCTACAGCGTCGACGTGAAATAGTATAGATAGCAGACAAAAAATCTACACGGTGTTGCATAAAAATGGATCCCTTTTTCTTTCTGTTATAATTCACGCAAATGATGATCAATTTATACGAAATTTTTACCAGTTGTAGCTGAAGAAATATTAATTTAAAATATTCCAACAAAATATGGCATATGACAACGAAATTATTAACAAGAAGCCCAGCTCTCGCTAAAGCGGGCCTACCGTTTCTGAAATGCGGCGACTAATATAAGTTTAATTAAACATGGCACTGAAAATTGCTGCACGTGATGGAAACACGTTTACTATTTATTGACAATCTATAGGGCCCTATAGGAACTCGTCCCCTGTCCAATGGCACCATCACCGACCCTCTACGATTTACCTTTCATCTACAATACCGCACAATTGGCATAGCAAAGTGCGTATGCGATTCTTCAGAATAGCCTAATCCAAAGTCAATTATTTTCATGTCATGTGAAAGGGCTTATGCGACTTACTATCAGTCATCTGTAGCAACGCCGTGCCGTCCATAGCACGTACTGACCTTCAGGGTCATCCAAGAACAATATGATTTTCGTGTCATATGTGAAAGGCAATATGCGATTAGTGATCAAGCCCTATCTCTAACCATTTAGCCACAATACACCCGGACAGACGACAGACAGACAGACGACAGACGAACGGGCAGTGCCATAGAGCAAGCTAAGCTAAGTTTAATGTTCGGCCAAAAAATTGACCACCCCAATGACCCATAGGCCTATGCACGACCGCGCGCGTAAGTTTTCTCCCTAAGCTAGGCCTATATGGAACTAGCTCCTGCGCGACAGCATAGCAGTTCTTGTTGGCAGATTGTCTTGGTCTATCTCCACCCATTTGGTCACAATTTACTCTTGAAGTGTGCGTTGCAGCCAAAAATCGCGAAAAATCACTTAAATCCATATCTTTTGGAATTTAAGGTCGTTCAAAATGATCGATGGATGTTATGCCTAACTACCACGACAAAAAGCTCATCGCTATAAATGCTTGTTATTATAAGCAGCATTTCTGTGTCTATCTGCAACTTTTTCACGCTAGACGAGCCAATAGCGCAGTGAAATAAAGACTTTAAGGGGGAATACTCTTTTTACACGCCTTCGATCAATTCGATGGGAACCTCTGAGTCTGAGCCCTCTCAAAGGCACGAAATTTTGTCACAAAATAACTAAAATACTTGTGACAGCCCACAGTGAAGATTTCGTGATTTTAGCTTGCACCGTTTTGATGGGGCTCGAGGGTGTGACGACACACGGTCACGCGGACAGACGGACAGACCGTCGGACGTCTCGACATGGCTAAGACGCACGAAGCATTCTGCTGTCGCGCGTAAAAATTCTTACGAATAATAAGATGAACCAAATCCTCTGTGTATTCGGTTTTGTTTGGCCACAGCTGTGGGGCGTCGAGCGAAACAGTGTTTTGTCGCTGTCTCACTTCCGTTTCAGCATGGCTCGACCGACATCGACAGCACTGGCCAGTTTGTATGCAAGTGATGCAGCAAGGCGAGTTATTTTCGTTCGCCAGAGGTCGACACACATCCTGCACATCACTGCAGCAGGTGCCCGTTATTCGACCTTGACCTTGCGCTCGCCAGACAAGGACACAACGGGGCACATCGTTCGTGGATTAGAAGGCGCTGTAGTTGTCGTAAGGTTTTTTCGTCGGTCGGTAGTTGTTTGGAGTGGTCTGAGAACGATGGCGATGTACAAGGTGACGATGGTGAGACACGGCGAGAGCGCCTGGAACGCCGAGAACCGCTTCTGTGGCTGGTTCGACGCGGACTTGGCTGAATCCGGCGTGGAAGAAGGCAGGAAGGCCGCCCAGGTCTGCTAGTTCTGTAGTTCATGACTCTGTATCATTCGTTGAAGTTGATAATAGCGATGATTTGTTTCGAAATTTAACGTCAGATATGGCTCTTACACCCACGACCCTTGTACGTAGGTCTTCTGATCTGTTTCTGTCTTCTTTCTTGTTACTGAGCTTGGTCAAACTTCAAGTTGGATAAGTTGGATACTTTTGATCATTGGCCTTGGGCAGTGCTGCTTGCAAGTGTTCAGGTGCAGAACTACACTGCTGATAGAGTCTCTGGCTTCTCAGGAAATGGTTGTGTCTCCCTTTCGTCCCTGCTATGCCCCGTCATGTTTTATCGAGATCGTCTATGTGTTATGTTACTTATTTAGTTACAAAATTTTCTTGTAAGGTTGTTTCAAGTCGTTGTGTATTGTGTGTCTGCTGCAGATGATAAACAAGCACAACATGACGTTCGACGTGGCGTTCACGAGCGTCCTTAAGCGGGCAATCAAGACGCTGTACATGATCCAGGATGGATGTGATCTGCACTGGATTCCTGTCCACCGTCACTGGCGCCTCAACGAGCGAATGTACGGAGCCCTGCAGGGACTCAACAAGTCGGAGACTGCTGCGAAACACGGAGAGGAACAAGTGAAGGTGACGCTGCTTTTGGGAATTGCTGGAATTATTTCCGGGATTTTTTGAGCTAACTGGCTGTTTTTTTGTTCTTTAATCTGGGGTGATGTTTTGTCAGAAAAAACTCGAAATATCTGGAAATTTAAGATCTGTGAGAAAATTATCTCCCCGGGAAAGTATTTTGTAAAATGGTTTTTTGATGGTGTTGTATACTGTTTGTTTATGACATTTACTGCTTACATGAGTTGCCAGATTTTTTTTATTGGATTTGTAAGGCCGTCGTTTTTTTTATTGTATTGTTACATTCGTTCATATGTTTTTTATTATTTCGTTGTAGTAAACTAAGTTTATTACTCAACTTTGTTCACGGTAATTGGTTTCGGTGACAGTGAAGATGTGTGCAAGTTACTATTAATTAAAAAGCAACTGTGACAGATCTATGATATTGCATGTTTTTTTTACTGAAACAGCTGTCATACCTCTACTGGTTTAAAATTTGGTTGTTTTCGTGTCAATAGGTCACCTGTGTAGGAGCTACTATTAATCAAGACCCAAAGCTAATTGATAATTTCCACATAACCAAAATGGGGTCCTATATGGCCACAGAACATCTGGAAAAAAGGACAGATTGACAGACAGACATCGTGAATGCTAGTAATGAATGAATTTTTCAGCAGTAGCATCAATCCAATTTTTTTTTTGGGGGGGGGGTTGGAGTATGGCAACTAGTAAAGCTGGTGTTTTTATTGACAGGTCTGGCGCAGGTCTTACGATACTCCACCTCCGCCGGTTGAGATTGGCAGTGAGTACTGGCCCGGCAGTGATCCAAAGTACCAGGTATATTGCTCACGTGATGATTGTTATGCTCAAAGGCATCAATAAATGAGTGTGGCTTTCTATAATGAAAGCAAAAGTCAACTTTTTGTGTCCAAGGTCAGTTACAATATAATACGTAGCTCCACCGAGTTATGACTTTGGGTGGCTTATTACCTCCGCCAAGGAGGTAATGTTTTTGCCAGACTTTGTTCGTTTGTCTGTCTGTCTGTATGTCTGTCTGTGTGTGAGAAAGATAACTCAAAAAGTTATGGACGGATCTTTCTGAAATTTTGAGGGTATGTCGGGAATGGCACAAACTACCAGTGATTCAATTTTGGGGGTGATCCGGAAGGAATCCTGGATTCTGGATCACTTTGAAATTATCGTTACCATTGCTTTCAATGGGGCATAAGGGAAACCGCTGCAAAACCGAAGATGGTGCTGCCACCTAGCGAACAACATTGCCTTGGCGGATGTGTGCAGGCTCTGACTGCTTTCTAGTTTTCGTAAGGGTATGGCATCGGATTATGATCAAGAGGTCATTTGGATTTGGGATTGACTCCTTGTCTGTTCACTGGCGGTTGGTTACTACTTGGATGGGTGATGTCATTAGACAGGTGAACTATCTCAGTTTATAAGCAATCACTCCTGGAGATCAATTTAGCCTTCCAGTTTTTTTAGGTAGGCAAATTGAGCACAGTTGGGTGTCGGTAACACTGGGTGATTGCATACGACAGATCACGCTACATAGCTCTGAGACGAAATTTTGTGAAGTCCAATTGATCGGAAGTAGATTTCAACTTTTCTAACCTATGTTCTGTCGATTTATATTGCTGCCTTACTGTTTTACATTGAGACGTTCTGCACGTCACTCACATCAGTTGACACTTAGCTCAGTTCCTGATTTTTCATGCCACAATGAATAATAACAGGAGTTGAGTTTACAAAAGAGATGACAAGGCTTGCTGACAGACAACAAAGAAAGAAGTCTGTCATAGTTGTAAGTCCCAAGGCTGGAAAAAAAGAAGAAATGATACTATTCTAGTGCTGTCACTGATCTCTTGTGTGATTGAAAAAAAGTCAAAAAAATTATTTGTATGTGGGTAACAAAGAATGTTTATTGTTTATCCTTGCAGATGGTTGATATTCGACTTATTCCAAGGACGGAATGCTTAAAGGACACTGTTGCCCGTGTTCTACCGTACTGGTATGATACCATCGTCCCAGAGATCAAGGTGAAAATTCGACTTATTTAGACTTTTCTGGGGGTATTTGGTTTATCATTGGACAATTTTTTTTCTGAAAATTCTGGTATTCTTCCTGGTATCGTTAAATTTGTGGATCAAAAAGTTGGAATATTATGCAGACTATTTGTTCTCAGTTAATCAAATAGAAAGATTTATCTCTCCAAGCTACAGTTTTCTCAGCATGATGCATAAATCTTGTTTCTTAAGTGTTGGTTTTTATGCGTGAAAGCAACTACTGCTTTAGCATGGCTTAGCTGTCGCAATTCTGTCTGTGCATCTGTCCGTCACACGGGTGGATCAGTCAAAAACAGTGCAAGCTAGAATCACCAAGTCTTTACCATCGGCTGCCTGGAAGACTAGATAGTTTCAGAAACCGTTAAGCTTTTCCATAAATTCAGAGGGGGTCACCCCGAACAAGGGCACTAAATGAGAAGGGGGTAGGAAAAGTTTGTGATTTTTAGCTAATAAGTTGCTGTTTCTCAATAACGGTGTGAAATAGGGCCTGGGTAACTGTTAATCACTAGTATGAAGTTGTACACTGACTCTCGGTTGCCACCCATTTCAATGATTTTAGATGACCTTGAATGCCAAAATAGGGTTTTTTGGAAATGGATTTTTGGTGATTTCGGGCTGCGAGACACATTTTATGAGCGAAATGCACCAAAAACACTTGAGATAGACACAGGAAATTTCGTCAGTCCAAGTCTCGATTTTCTAGGTTCAAGGAAACCTGCGCACAAAGGCATCAAAGAGCAGTACTCCCATGAAAGACATTATTCGTTTTTCATGAAAACAGTTGCAGATAGACATGGGGATGCTGCCTATCACATCAAGCACCACTGATGAGCTTTTCAGTTGTATCAACATCAATGACTTTGCAAGACCCTGAACTTCCAAAATAAGGGGTTTTATTGATTTTTGCGATCTTCGACTGCAGCGCACACTCCAAGAATGAACTGCGATGAAATGGCTGGAAATAGACAGTATGCCTACAGGAACTGCTACGTGCATTCGCGCGTCTCGTGAGCATTAGCTCAAAGTTCTTGTTTGCATAGTTTTTTTTACGTGCGACAGTGTGTAATGCTTTGCGCGTGTTAGTCATTGTCTGGGCGTCTCTCTGTCTGTCTGTCCATCAGTCTGTCACATCTTGGCACTGTGTCAAAATGGCGACATGTAGAATCATGAAATTTTCACTATGGGCTACCCCAAGGACTCTAGTTTATCGTGACAAAATTTTATGCCCATCGGTGAGGGGCACCCCTCGAACAAGGGCATTGAAGAAGGGTACCTCCTATAAAGATATGTTTTTGTCGCTATTGGCTCGTTTAGTGTGAAAACTCTTGGAGATAGGTACAGAAATGCTGCACAAAATTACAACCACTGTTGATGGGTTTTTTTAGATTTATCAACATTGATGACCTTGAATGACACTGAACCCCCAAAAAGTGGTTTTTCTTGAATTTTTCGTGATTTTGGCCTGCAACACACATTTTAAGAGTGAATTGCACTGAAATGGCTGGAGATAGACCTGGACAACCTGTGAAGAGGAACTGCTAAGGCTGTCGCACGTCTCATGAGCTTTGCTCAAATTACTGTTACATTTCCCATTTTTTGTCACATCTTTAGTTAGTCACTCATTTTGTTAAATTTGTGATAAAATTTATAAAATTTGTAGTTTTAATGTTTGTTATATGAGCGTTGTTCAATAAATAAGTTACAAAACAGCGTCATTCTGTGAATTTTCTAAATATGAAAAATCCAAAATATGTTTTGTATAAAATTTCATTTTAAGCATGTGTAAAAATTTTTTGATGATGATGTCATTATTGTGACGTCATCTGTTCATAGAATGCAGTGTATACATATCATTTTCTCCAGCAGTAATCTTCATTACTTGCAAGTGACAAACAGCATAGGGACGAGAAAAAATGAACAAAATGAACAAGTTAACGTAACTTGTTAAAATGTTAAAGATTATTGTTTTAATTTTTAACATATTTTTCAGTTTGCTCAAAGAATTATCTTTTCTGTCACCCATCTTCTGAATGCCTGTTGCAAAGAACGATGCTGGCTGCTGTTCTTACCACTGAGAAATGATTGATTGCTCCTCGGTATATGATGCAAATTTCTGCCCACTTTGCATTTTCTTATGCCAGAATTGTGCTGTTTGCTTCGTAAAACACTTGTCGCCATATATTAGATGCATCTCAGAATGAATCTGATTTGCATTAAGTTTCCTTGCTCACAAGCAAAACAATAACAATGTGCTGTTCGTTTTGGGAGAATTTCCGTAGGAATGTATTTAATGTTTATAAATGACGTCATAGTACGTCATCGCAATAAAACTCACAGCTGCTACTCTGAATTGAATTCCCTACAAAACGGATTTTTAATATTTGGTAAACTAACAGAATGATGCTGTTTTGTAATTTGTTTGTCGAACGACCCTCGTATTTATGTGAAGTAGTGTGTTGATTTAAATTAGTTGAAGTGGAAAAAAGGTACACTTTACATAATTTTATTGTCTTGGACATTTCTCTGCCGAAATTAACAAAGTTTGTAAAAATTTGTCAGAGTTATGATCAAAACATTTTTGACCGGTTTTTTATGGAGACACGGTGTAGTTTTTAATTTGTAGTGTATACTAATGTTCTGTAGTCACTTGTATTTTTGCGTGCATTGTGTAAAAATCAGAAAGGCCAGCGAGTGCTGATTGCTGCGCACGGCAACAGTCTACGGGCTCTCGTCAAGTACTTGGACAACATGAGTGATGCCGACATTATGGCGCTCAACATACCAACTGGTATGAATAATTGTTTATCACCGCTTTTATTATATATTGAGGACTGAATGGCAAGTAGCATTCATTGATTTCAGTTCAGTTAGTACACTATTCAATAAAGAAATTTTTCAGAGGGCAGTCCGTTGCATAAGCCTGGCTGAAAAGATGAGTTTTCAGCCGAGCTCTGAATTGTCCACGACTGATGGTCGACGGTTCGTAGAGTGCATTTCCCCAGGCAGACTGTTCCAGATGAGTGGTGCTGTAACTTAAAAGCTGTTCTTCAACGACATTTAAAGGACATGGAAAAGGACTTTTCTGTATGATGCATTGGCATTTTTTCAGTGTTCTGAATATTGTTTTACAGCTTTTGAATAAACAATACGGGTATTTGCTTGCTATCTTCTATTTTGTAACAAGATAAATACTTGACATTTTGTATCTTTAAGAACTATGTAGTTAGTCTATGGCATATTGCTATAGAAAACTAAAGATATGATGTTCTGCCATTTGGCCATTCAGCCCTCCTCAATATGCTGTTTGAATTTTTTCTGTTATTGCTTCATTGATTGTTGGCATGGTACAGTGTTGGCTTGATTACTGAATTTTATCTATGCTGGTCCCAGTAGGAACATGGATGGGTGGACTTGGCCTTCTACCTTTTATTTATGTAAAACAAGAAATTTGAGCTAATGTTCATGAGACGCGCGAAAGCCTATCACAGTTCCTGTTCAGTAGTTTAGCTGAAAATTGAGGTGTTGAGGGCTAAGTTAATATACAAATACCAAATTCTCTATCTGGATTGCACAATGATAGTTGCGTGGCACCACCTTATGAATGATATAGACTTGTGTCGCTGCTTGAAATCACCAAAAATATCCATAAAAACCCCTATTTTGGTGTTCAAGGTCTTTGAATTTGGTGGCAATCGAGAGCCAGTGTATGACTTCCTATTAGTGATTAATAGTAACCTGGGCCCTATCTTGCACTGTTTCTGAGATACAGCGACTTATTGTCTAAAAATCGCAAATTTTTCCCACCTCCCTCTCATTTAGCGCTCTCTTTCAGGGTGACCCCCTTCGAATTTATGGAAAAGCTTTACGGTTCCTGAAACTAGAGTCTTCCAGGCAGACGACGGTGAAGATTTGGTGATCCTAGCTTGCACCGTTTTTGACTGATTCACCCGTGTGACGGATGGACGGACAGACAGACAGATGGACAGAACTGTGATGGCTAAGACGCGCTGCTTTTGCACGTAAAAACTATTCAGTTTATATACACTGTAAGGTGACATCATGGTTGTAGATATAAAACAGCACAAATCACAATTTAAGAATTCAAACTTTGCCATTATACAGTCAGCAAAGTTCTTCAAAATCAGAATTAACTTTTTGCCATATGTGATGCAAGTAATCGCTAAAAAGATGTTTTTTTGCCCCATTTGCCGCTATTGGCTTGCCTAGAGTGAAAATGGTTGCAGATAGGCACAGACATGCTGCTTATCATAACAAGCACTGGCGATGAGCTTCTTAGAAATGTCAACATTGATGACCTTGAATGACTCCCAGAATAGGAGGTTATAGTGAATTTTTCGCAATTTTGGGCTGCGACATGCATTTCAAAAGTGAATTGCACCAAAATGGCTGGAGATAGACCAAGACAACCTGCACATGAAATTTTCAGCATTGAATGTAGATACCAAGTCCAGACCCTCTAGATTAATGGAGGCCTACACACACGGGTATCAAAGAGGGGTGCCTCTCTAAAAAAGTGGTTATTTATCCACTGTTGGCTTGTTTATCGTATAAATGGTTGCAGATAAGCTCAGACATGCTGCTTATCATAACAAGCACTGACAACGAGCTTCTTAGGAATGTCAACATCAGTGACCTTGAACCCTAAAAATATTGATTTTAAGTGTTTTTTTGGTGATTTTTGGCTGCAAAAGAGTGAATTGCGACGAAATGGAAGAAGATAGAGCAAGATTATTTGCGAACAGGAACTGCCATAGGCTCTCGGGCGTCTCATGAGCATTAGCTCAGATTTCTTGTTACAAGCTATGATGCATACTGACATCAGAGCTTATGTCATTGTTGAATTGTTAACTACTAGGAATGCGCAATTAGGAAAAATATTAGTGGTGTGTTGGAATATTGTTGTTTTATTTGTAAAGTATTCACTCATAAACCGCAACGTGGATTTGGTACTCGTGTCTGTGTGAACGTGGTCTAAATGGCATCACACACCATAAAGAGGCCAAAAAATATTGTGCTGCTGTACAACGTTCTCTGACCTGTCGGCCTCTTTTCAGCCACACATGCCTAAATACATCTTTTCACGGTATTATTGCTAGTGATTTGCAGCATTACCCATTTTAGGAACTGGGTACCCGGGTGCAATTATCTGGGTACCTGGACCCGGTTTCAACTAAGTACCATACGCAAGAAAAATGACACTTCAATGACGTAAAGTCATAGACTACTCAATTACCGAATTTATTTCACGAAGTTTCGATTTTCCATGATAAAATGTTCGTACTGTGTTTATCGTAGGCCTAATGGCCTATCAGATATTTATATGTCTGTCAACGAAAATAGCTGTGAAGTTGAATGTCACTTAAGCAGAGAACTTCACGACAGTGATCAAAAAAAGAGCAATTTCCATCTGTTTTGTCAATATTCAGTGCAAAAATGGCTATCAGTTGCCCGGATTTGGAACCGGGTAGTAAATTTTGGAACCGGGTGCGGGTACCCATTTCCTGCTACAGATCACTAATTATTACGCACCTTGATTAACGTTGCTATTTCTTTTTGGTTGTTTTAGGTATTCCACTAGTCTATGAGCTAGACAAAGACCTGAAGCCCATCAAGCACTATTACCTGGCAAGCGACGAGGAAGTGAAGGCTGCTATTGACAAGGTTGCTGCGCAGGGCAAGGCAAAGTAAAGATGTCCAGGGTCTCTCCTTGTCCTTCACCTAGCCAGCTGCATCAGCGTTGTAGTGTTCAGTTCAGCGTAGTCTTAGGCTCTTCCTTCCCACCTTTGACCCGACCTTTTCCCCGCCAATTTCTGTCAGTTTGTGATGATAGTTTCTTTCTACGTGTGCAGGTGGTCGATTGTAGTTTTACTGCTGTTGATTGATACAAAATTACCACCACCACCACTGCGATATGCGCAAAATTGTTGCATCGCAGCCATAATGATTTATATCTCTCAATTTTTCGTTTCTGTTCCGCAATCTCGTTACACATGCAGCTGATCGTAGTTTTGCTGTTTCTGATGATGAAATTGCAAACACCACCGGAATATCCTCGAAATGATTGCATCAAATTAGCAGTAGCATCCCAGCCTTTGCAGCAGTGATCGGAGAATAAAGATACAGTTTTTGTTTTCTGTTTATGTGTCACATGGTTACTGGATTGGATTGTTAACTTTAACATTTTAATAATTATTTTCTCCAGTTGTCAGAATTAGGGATTGAAACTGTTATTACAAATTGGAACTGGACCTTGCGTATGTGAATTTTGTATTTGGATGTCCGTGCTGCATGAGATATACTATAAAACTGGCTCCATAGAGGTTGGATAAGCTCAAAGGTTGACAATTTTCTTAGTTAGCCATTTTTCTTAACTCTAACTCTGATTTACTAACAAATGGTAACATGTATGGAGTGGTTAGTATTCATCGAACCATGTTTAACTGTTGGTGATATAATGTTATCGCAGGCTCACGGGCAAGTGAAAGCTGTTTTCATGCAAATATGTAGGCCAGGTTACTTTAAAATAGTTTATACATTATGCTGTTGTCGTGTTAAGTACTGTGCATAGTTATTTATGTACATTGTTCTGTTATGTTAGCCATCTTGTGCTATAGCAAGACTGCACAAACTGAACTAGCTGTTTGTGGTTATGGGGTACAGGATGTTGACTGCTGTATTTTTTCATTGACTTGATGAGAAGTGTCCAAAACTTTCGACATGGGAATCCTTGGTTTGTTTCATAGTAATATATTCGTAATTGTGCGTTTTCTGGACTCGCTATTCATGTGTTAAATATGTCTTCTAAAATGTAAGATTCTCAGCAATTGAATAAAATGTTGGCACCAACTTACTGTGTGTGTTTGATTTGTGTCCAGTTGCTATTTATTTAATTACCGTAATCGATGAATTGTATGCTGCTGATGAATATTGTAAACGTGCCTCTAGCAGGCCTGAGGTACTGTTGTGTTGCACTGCTTGCAGTCTCGTGTACATGGCGTTCATTCAGTGTTGTTATCAAAAAGTATGCCTTAATTGTGATCAGTTTCATTATGCCCATTGTGGTATACAACGGGTGAGGTCAAGTCTAAGGCTAAAGTCTTGACTTGACTTTGGTCTAGGACCACAGTCAAGACCAAACTTGATCTGACTTTGGTCTAAGCCCAAAGTCAAGCAAAACTTGAACTCACCAGGTGAGTACAGTGTGCAATGTGCACAACTGCAGTCGGCCAATAGCAGAATTAGCCTACTGTAGAATTGAAGTTTTCTTGATAATGTTACTGTGTCATAAGCACCCAGCTACCAAAGACTCATCTCTCGTGTAAAGAATAAATTAAATTACCAGACATATGGAAACATCAAAACTGACGAAACATTGTTAAAACTAGTATTAAATGCCAAAACCGTGACATTATGAGATAAATTACAATTCTGGTGATAGGCCTATAGCTGGTTGATTTTATTTATTTTATTTTAATATGTAATAACACTTGCGACAAACGCGCAAGAACAGTAACATAGGAAAACAGTAAAGAAAAACTACAAACATTACTAAGATAAACAAAAGGAACACAGAAAATATATGCTAAACATAGGAAAAGAATGAAAAAAAACTGTTAACATTACTAAGGGAAACAAAAGAAATGCAGTAAATACATGACAAACAAACTAATAACAGTTGCTAAATAAAATTCTATTGATAAATGTCCGTTTGTGCAGTTCAAATGTTACTTGATCTATTAATAAACCATGACCTATATCTCTTAATCCATATTTGTTAGACTTGGCAACCGGTAATAGGTGATGTAGACAATGATTATCATAAGTTGCTTTATAAAAAGCTGGTCATTATAGCTTGCCAATAGCTCTTCTACAGTTATGATGAACTTAACATATCCATACTTAAAGGCACGCTTAAACAAACTATTTATGGCATGTAAAGGTATCGCTGCACAAACTGCAGGTAAGTCTACTAATAAGCTACACTCCACGTAAGTGCTATAATGTCATTGTATTTCTACAACAATTATTTTAGTTATCCACAGAAAGAACGCCATTTCTCTAACCACTCGGACTTACCGGGTATGAGGTATGTATAGGCCGGTATCTGGCGACTGAGCGATGGCTGGTGAGTCTGGGTTCTGGTGTTCTACTGCTTTCATGTTCAAAACCGTCGCCTAAGTAATTATTTATAGATATATTAAATTTACTAATTTAGTACATTTTTTGCCGCAGCCAGTGCTGCTGCTGAACAGATATCCTATTAACTTTGGCGACGTTAGAGAAAGTCAGTCTGACTAAGACAGTGGTCTGGTCTAGGTTTTCTAGGTTTATATTCTTTTTCTGGCGAGTTTTGGGCACTTTCAAAAAAATTAGACTGGTAACCTGCTGTGGATTTGTTTACTTTTGGTAATTTTTGTCAAGTTTCTGTTTATTTTGCTCGTTTGTTAAGCGTTATGTTTTGAAGTGTTGTATTAACTAAATTATATAGTTTTTATTTGTTCAAATTAATTGTATGCGTGCCTGACTGAAATGTCTCGTCTAATTATTGCATTTATTACTGCTTCAGTTGCAGTATAGCGTTATTTATTTATTACTGTCAGCAGGGACGTAGAATAAGGTAGGAATGATGTCTTTTCGATCACAATTTTAACTTTAAACTTAGCATTATTTATAGTCGTAAGTGTTCAACCCTAACTTAACCATAGCATTATCCCTGACTGCCAGTCTCTTTCTCCAATGCTAACCCAGTTCTTTGCTTTTGAGCTGCAGTAATCCAGTGCTTTTTACGCGTGACAGCAGGTTCTGCTATAGCGCGTTTTAGCCACTGCAATTCTGTCTGTCACACGGGTCGATCAGTCAAAAACGCTCGGTGTTATTTTTTGTCCGCATGGACAGAAATGTAAGCAAATCTGACGTTATTTGCCATGTATGAAATTGCATGCACACATGTCCACCTAAATAAATAACAGCGCATTTGATGCTATACTTCATCCTCATTAATTTTCTAACAAATATATTGTCTTTTAAATGTGTGCAGGTGCTTTGATGTTTACTAAATTACTGCTGATTTTCCGGTTGCAAGATGGCGGTTATTTGTTGTAAACGGGTTTTATTTTAGAGAAAACAGTAAATAGCAGTAAACTTAATCAAATTTTTCCGTTTGGTTTTGATTATTACGTTTGTTATTTAAGAACTAACCGTAGTTAAGAGTCCCAGTGCCAAGACTAACAC
>Ga0209671_1001999_pt1 | contig 18082 bp, 10 predicted proteins | sample WorMetHERISLAND2_2_FD_187401 | JGI IMG/M metagenome (GOLD analysis project Ga0209671, IMG submission 187401) | Marine gutless worms symbiont microbial communities from Max Planck institute for Marine Microbiology, Germany - Olavius geniculatus... | ecosystem: Host-associated > Annelida >...
CAATATAATAACACAAATAATATTAGTAGTCAAACTGATAGTGAATTTTGCGTCTACGCTTTCAATAATAATAGGTAAGCTAGTTAATGTTGTGTCCATGTTGTTTTTCAATAACAACAATAGAACTTACAGTTCAAATCAACCGAAATTAGTTTATCAGTAGCTAAATGCTCTCGGCTTGACATAAGAACTTCTCACGACACTGGTAAAACTATACTCAAGTTAGTGAGACAGGTTTTCTTTTTCTGTCGTTTTACGGCCAATTTACAAGCTTGCGGGTACGGCAAAATACATACCCGGCCAATTATATACCCGGCGGTTATGGGTACGGCCCTACGGGTATATTACTGGTATACCGATACGCGCAAACCTCTACTTTTAACATAAAAACTCTGCATTAACGAATAGCACCAGCAGTGATTGATTTCAGCTCTTTAGCTCTTCCGAAGTTACGATCTTACAGAAATAGTAACAAAAACGTGATTATAATTATTTTTCTCATTAGTATTATTACCATTACGACTATTATCATCTGCTACTCACGGCGGCGTTCTTGTCGCTGATCGTTTTCAGCTGAGCATCCCTGGAGTCGAGCTTCTCCAGCAGTTGTTGTCGCTCGTTGACGCGGCTTTGTTCTAGCTGCGTCATCTGCTGCTGAAGCTGGGCCGCCAGGTCGCGCGCCTCTTTGCTCGCCTTGTCAACTGCTTCACTGCTTCCAGTCGTGACACTGGCGGCTGTTGCAGGCGCACCTGGTCCTGTGGGCGGCTTCCTGGTGGGAAACTTCGCCGCCGCCGGCGCGCCGAACTTTTCGAATTTGTTGCGGAACTCATTGATCTTTGCTGGCGCCGCCGAGCCCGCCTTCGAGTCATCCGTCGCCGACTGCCGCCAGCAAGTAAACAAGTAGATTCACACGGCGCATACTGTTAGAAAACTAGAGTCTTTCGCGGAGCTAATAATGAAAGTTTTGTGATCCAGCTTGCACCGTTTTCATACAATCGCAGAGTGTGACAAACGCACGAAAGGACGGACAGACAGACGAACAGACGCCTCCAGGACAACTAAGACGCGCTATAGCACTACGTGCTGTCGCGCGCAAAAATTGCAATGCAAATAATGTTGACAAGACGACTAAAGTTACACATTAAATGACAAACCGTGCATTTCTGTAACTTATTCTTAAAGCAAAAACTCTGGATGTGACAATCCTTAAAGTAATTTTATTTCAGCACTTTTGTTACAATTTTCGTTGGATTAATGTGCATTTATCACAGTCTTTGTTAACTAAAATTCGGCTTCATAAGAGATTAAAACTCACCGATTTGGCTTTCTCCTCCAGAGCAGCTTTTTCGATTTTCCACTCGCTCTCCTTGATTTTCAGTTTATTGTCCAGTTCGCGACACTTGGCTTCCTCTGCCTTCAGTTGTCCGGCAATCTTTTCCAACTGGCTGTCGAGACTCGACACGTTCGACTTCAGCGCATCACACTGCAACGACATAATCAATGACGACAAACTAAAACATAAATGCGACTTTCGTTTTTAAAAAAGTCAGAAAATTTAGAGAGTTGCTGCTTTCTAGACTGTCTCATACAAGTAAATTGTTTTACTGAACAAAATTTGTATAATGTTCACGTGCTTCAAAATGTAAAAAGTTACACAAGAGATAGAAAGTTAACAGAGTAAATATTAATTCTAGTCAGTATTGAGGACTCTGCAAAATGAAATGCAATATTATTAAGAAGGGTAAGAGAAATAAACATATTTAACACCACTCTACACTTATCCATACAAAACGCAAAAGTGATAAGCAGGTTAAGTACTTTTATCAATAAATACTTTCAAATTGTTCTGAATTTAAACGGTAGTCCAGAAAGTCAGCTATCAAACTTTTTAAATAACTGCATCAAATATTGATTAATTGCCAAAATATCCAGCTAATTAAAATTATACAACTGACGCATTTTGTAATTAATAACACCAATGCAACGAATTAGTTTGAGGTAAAGTAAAGTTCTAGTCAGCAGCACTGACTTCGTTGACGTTGGCTTTCAGCTGGTCGCGTTCGGCGTTCCATTGGTTGCGCTCTTCGACGAAGCGCGTCTTCATCTGGTCCAGCGACAGGAGCGAGTTGCGCAGTTGATCGAGCATGACTGCCGAGCTGCCGACACCGCTGGCGCCATCTGGCGACTCGACTGGAATGTTCACTGACTGCTGACCGCTACCGACGTCATCCTAGTCGACAAACAACAAAAGCGTCGCAGACGTTCAGTCATCATTCATCAACTGTAGATACCGGGTGGGCCGTAAAAAGTAAGCCCCCGGTTTTTCAGTCATTCATATACTTGTCACATATTAACTGATTTTCAAATTTTTTTCACTGGCCACATCAGTGGTGAAATTGAAAATAACAGACCTACACTAGGCCGAAATAACCACCACACCCTAAACGCGTTGTGAAATATGGTAGTCAGCTTTAAGGCGCGTACAGAGCGACGTAACTAAACTGAAATGGCACGGTTTAGTTCTTGACAAACTGACCAATCGGCAGGCAGAGCGAGCCTATTGGTCATTGGTTGACGCGTACGCGAGCGTAGTCACGTAGGCCACCAACGTCGTTAGTTGGTGCCTACTGTAATGCATTACTGCTTGCCTAGTAATCAGTTCGTCAAAAACTAAACCATGTTAGTTCAGTTCAGTTCAGTTCAGTTACGTCGGTCTGTGAGCGCCTTTAGACTGCACTGAAAGTTATCAGGTAGCCCTGCCAACTTATTCCGAAACTGACTAGATTTCACACGGTAGTGCAGCGACGTGTTTGGAGCGTGGTGGGAGTTTTAATGATCGCTTAATTGCAAATTTTCAGAAACGTGCGGGCTTACTTTTTGTTGGTTTACCCTGTGTACTGCACACAGCTAACTACGTCACACTTTCACATTAGACGACGGCGGCACCATCACACGTAGAACGAGGATTCCAAATAACATTGCGAATTTGAAAATCTCCGCAGATAATAACAATTTATCTGTTACTTTTTATTAACACTGTCGCTGATAAAATCGCAAAAATCAGCTTGTTTTTCTTCAAATAAACAATGAGTAATACGGGCAAAGTAAAGAAAGAAGACAACCTATTGCTAGTATTTTTGCATTACGTTGTAAAAATGGAAAATATAGGGGCATGTTTGTGGATAAAGTGATTACACATAGTGAGGCGCAGATCAGAAATTTTAGCAAACCTATAAAAATTCTTCAAAAATAAATTACTAACTTTTATGAACCTGAAGACAATATTTCACCAATTCTCGTTCTACACATCAGAGTCAGAAATGTCAGGTGCTTCAGCTATGTGTGTGCAAGGAAAGCAGCTATAAGCGCCAACGAATAAGACTAATTGCTGCGAATCAATTCGATCAGTCCGATGCAGGAATCGAAATTCTATCTTTCATTCAGAATCATTTTTTGGATCCATCAGCCGGTGGGCAAAAGCTTGGCCAGCAGCACTGCCATGAAGCGAAAACAAATTAGCGAATGCCAACAGAAAGCTACGAAGCAAGCAAGCATGCATGCGGCGGCGGAAGTAGCAGATAAGTAAGTAAATACGTAAGTAAGTAACGGTGAGTGAACATCGGTCAGGTTTCATTAAGCACGACCACTGACATGCTGGTTACAACTTGACACAGGTGATACAAACACATCATTATTTTAGAACTAAAATGCATTGAATACTGTACCGTTCACAGAGCTAACAAATACAATATGCGTAAGTAAAAGTAGAATATCTAGTTAGAAACTTTATTTGTAGCGATTAATTGTCGATTTCATGCAAAACTTTCGAGCAATCTTTGACCTGTAAGCTTACTAACGTCCAAAATGATGTAGCACTTCGAAAAATTATCTGTACGGCGTCGCGAGAAGAAGCACCGAGTTCGGAAAAATGTTTTTATTTCAAAAATAAACGCGAAATTGTATAAAAGCGAGTAACGAAAGTCGAAAAAAAACAACAACGTAAACCTTCGGAGTATGTATACTCAAACTCAAAGTACCTGCTGCAGTGATTTTAAGCGGCTGAGCTTGGCCTGCAGCCGTTCGCTGGTGGCAGCGCACTCGCTGGTCAATCGTTCCTTTTCGGCGGTCAGCTTGGCGAGCTCGTCCCTGGCTGCGGCCGCCTGGCGCTCCACTGTGTCTTCCAGACCGCCGGTGACGGTCTGCTGGTCGGTGGAGGCCCGGCGTGACCCGGCACACCCGGTCAATTTGCGGATGTCGGCCTCGAGACGTTCACGGTCGGCGGCACACTGACGCTCGTGGACGGTGAAGCGATCGCGCTCAGCGGTCAGTTGGTCCTGCAGCAGTTTGTTGTCAAGCGTTGTCTTGTTCTTGGCTGCGACCGACGAGTAAAGTGTCTCATTTAGCATCTTCATTTCACGCTCGAGTCGGGTGCGTTCCCGCGAGCATCCCTCGTGTGACGTCAGCTCTTCACGCAGCTGCTGTATCTCAGCACGTAGAGCGCGCTTCTCCGCATCATCAGCCGCTCCGTCCACTGGTCTCGCCGCCGTCGCTATAGCATCCGCCGTCTTCCTCTCCAGTTCTTCTCGCTCGGTCCTCCACGACTCGGCGGCCGTCTCCAATCGGCGGATCGTTCCAACGAGTTCGTTGTTGTCATTGGTCGCTCGTTGCAGCTCGGTCTCGACGCGCTGAAGATCGGCGGCTTGACGTGCGCCGGTGACGCCGAGTGACTTGACCTGATCGACGGCGGCTCGCAGCTCCATCTCCTTGCCGCGCAGCTTGTCGGCCAGCTCCTGGATGCTCTTCGTCTGCGCAGAGACCACCATCTCGCGCTCCGTCAGCCTCTGCCGCGTGTCACCCAGCATCTTCCGCTCCTTGTCCAGCGCTTCGCCGAGCGCTTTCAGCCTCGCGTCGTGGTCGGCTTCGGCTTGACGTAGCTGCTTCGACACAGGCATGAATAATCGCCGCTTGTGTTAGAACTCTAGACAACTCACTCGGGTTAATCAACGGAAGCACGCACTCTCAGAGAATCATTTCAAACACCAGCCGTGATGAACGTTATGGAGCGGAATAAAAAAACTTAGATGCGTCGGGATAGCATTTTTACAACAGCAGGCTGAGTGTTAAAACGCACGAATACTGTGACGTCAACAGGTATATATCGGCTACAGACAGTACAAACAGTAATAATTAATTATTAGCAAAAACTTAAAATTTATTTTAGGTAAAATTCGACGACATGCAATCACAAGCGGATAAAACATGGGCTTATATTAGGTTAGTTTTTGCACACATGTAGGAAAAAACCAATTGTACCACAAATAAAACTGCTGCATAGCTGCCGGATTTAAAAACAGCAACGAAATGTACAGATAATAAAAGTTCCACACACAAGCAAAGCAATAATAAATGAAGCCACTTGTCACCTTTATTTGTTGTTAAATCCGATTTAGTGTCGTGTGCGTGAAAGTATACTATGTCTAGTCCAGTTTTTCGTGATGTAGACGAAACAAAGTAAACAGCAAATACGTTATATTTATATCAAAAGACAGAACATCATTCCAAGTAACCAGATTAGTAGATGTTACATTCCATGCAACACACAGCTAAAACTAACAAACTACGGCAAGCGTGCTTCTGGCAAAACAAACTGCAAGCTTTCTCAAGGAGCTCTGTTTAGGGCTATAGGCATAGCAATTCTGCAGGCATAAGCTGGTAGCGGTATAACTGCAGCCTTAATGGAACGACTTTAGCATCACAATAATAACGCGAATGTAACTGAGTTTAGTAACTATAAACATTAAACACGTTTCAGTAAGATCACAGTTTCGTCTGTGTACTCCGTATTGTTAGACCTGATATCGTAGATTAGTTGTCATTCAGAAGAGTTCACAAGACGCTCGGGCAGTCAAATCTACAGATAATGCTGCACTACCGTGCGTCTGCCTTGAAGTGCGGAGGTAAAGTGCGTGACGTCAGAATGGAGACAGCTAACGTGTTTGCGAGTTCCCAAGTGCATATATTAATATAAGAAACACACACTCGTGAGCATGCACTAAACGTCTGTCCATTTCAAGCATGGCGTTGACAAGATGTGGCGTACATTACTGGTCGAGCGATATCGCCTCGCAGCAACAATTTAGCCGATCTTAGCGCCATGATGGCTCATTATGGCATGATCGTGATGGCCGTTGCTATAATGCAAGCATGCGAAGCTCAGTACCGAACTGCTTAGGTTACCGAACAAATCGAACCTTCCCTTGGTCTACACTGCTCTATAATTCAAAGTCATCCGGAACTAGATTGGTGGCCAGCGTTACTGAAGTAGGCCTACGCAAATGCTGACTGGTGGCCACAGTGCAGAGCGTTTAATGAGAAAACGAATCTTCAAAGCAGCCAAGCAGAATGCAACCTGCATGCAGACAGAATTCAACTCACTGAGTCGGGCGTCGCCTTGACATCCGCACTTTCAGCCTTGGCCGCATTAACCGAAACAGGCGCCGCTTTTTTCGTCCCTTCCTGTAGGTCGTCGTATTTCTTCTTCCAGTCTTTTATCTGCTTTTCCAGCTCTATCTTTTCCGATCTCCACGTCGCTGGCTCGCGCTCTTTGACGTTTGCCGTCGACGACGGAGTGGCTTGCTTCGACGGCTGCTGTTTATCCTGCAAATTTGACTGCCCGCTTGAGCAGACTAGAATCAGCATGATGTTACAGTTAGAGCATTAATAAAAGTGTGTAGTTACACCGAAAAAAGACAAACAATATTGCGCGCAACTATGTGTTACACATAACGGCTAATTATTAAATAATTAGCCTTCCTGTAGGTCGTCGTATTTCTTCTTCCAGTCTTCTATCTGCTTTTCCAGCTTTATCTTTTTCCGATCTCCACGTCGCTGGCTTAATGAAATTTTCATTACTGAGAACACTGTTGTGAAAATGTTGAACAGCCACAACACTACAGCTTTTAAAATACACTACGCGTTACTGTTAAAACAATTCAGGTTTATTTAACATACGAAAACTAAAGACAAATCACACGTACCTCAGTCTTTGAAGTGTCGATCTCCTTCTTCAGAGCGGCGTGAAGTTTCTGCACTTCTGCCAATTTTGTCTTCGTCTCGTTCAGTTCTTTCGTCGTCGAGTTGTGTTCGGCGTTCAGACTGTCGTATTTCTTCTGCAAATTGTCGAACTTGTTTTTCTGCGACTGGCATTCGTCCTTCCCCTTGCTGAGTTCGCCGAGTGTCGTCTGCAAATTTTTCTTGCACTGCTCCAGTTCCTTCTCCGCGTTCTTGCTGGTCATTCGAAGTTTTTCCAGTTCGTCCTTTGTCTTGTTGTCCGCCGTTTTGGTAGCTTTGGAGTCCTCTATTGCCGCTGTGAGCTGTTTCTTCGTCGATTCGAGTTCCTCCTTGCAGGATTTCAGCTCGTCTTTGCCAGTTTGAAGATCGCGTTTGGTTTTGTCTAGTTCACTCTGACTCAGGTTTAATTCTTTCTTCGACTTTTCGAAGTTTATTCGCGTGCTATTTAAATCTTGTCTGAAATTATTGGCTTCCTCTTTTACTTTTTTTAATTCGTCGTTTGCTTCGTCTTTCGCTTTTTTCAACTCGTTGTTTGCCGTTTTTAGTTCGTCCTTTTGTTTTTGCGCTTCGTCCTTCGTACGTTCTAACTCGCCTTTGCACTTCTTCAGTTCAATGTTCGTTCTATCGTAATCTTCCCGAATTTTTCTTATTTCTTCCTTAGCCGCTTTAGCCGACTTCGTCTGTTCTTCTTTCAGAGTTTCGACCTCATCCTTCGTCCTTTTCAAATCGTCCTGCGCCTCCTGCAGTTCTTCTTTTAGACTGTCAACGCTCTCCTCCAAATCCTCAATCTCTTCGTCTTTCGATTCAATTTCTTCTTGCAGTTTCGCATTTTCGCTCTTTTCCTTATTCAAATTTTCCGTTGCGGACTGCAACTCTTCCGCTCTGTTTGCCAGCTCCTCTGTTTTTGTCTTCACGTTGTCCTGCAATTTGGCTAGTTTATAATTCGCTTCGCGCAGTTCATCTTTCACGTTTTGTGTTTCGCTGTTGGCTTTCTTGATCTCTTCTTGGTTAAACGTCAAATCATCCCTGAGTTTTTTCATGTCATCTTTGGTTTTCTTGCATTCGGTACGACTCGACTGCAGATCGTCTTTCGTTTTCTGCAAATCGCCCTCGCACGTCTTGCATTTTTCGCTGATCTTTTTCAGCTCATCACGCGTTGTATACAGTTCATCCTTGGATTTTTTCAGTTCATCCTTGTTTCCCTGGTTTTCGTCTTTCAACTTTTTCGCTTCGTCTCTGGATTTCCGCAAATCGTCTTTGACCGACTGCAGTTCATCTTTGGTCTTTCTAAAGTCGGTTTTCTGAGTCTGCAGTTCTTCTTTTGTTTTCTTAGCTTCGTCCCTCGACTTTTTAAAGTCGTCTTTAGTCGTCTGAAGTTCAGTTTTAGTTTTTCTAGCCTCTTCCCTGCTTGATTGTAAGTCGTCTTTATTTTTCTTAGATTCATCTTTAAGCTTTTTCTGTTCATCCCTGACGCTGTGCAGCTCATCTTTGACTTTCTTCAACTCGTCTTTGTTCGACGTTACTTCGTCTTTGAGCTTTTTAGCTTCGTCCTTCGTTTTTCTGAGTTCATCTTTCGTCGATAGATGCTCATCCTTGACTTTACGCAGTTCGTCTTTACTTTTCTGCAATTCGTCCTTCGTTTTCTTTAGCTCGTCTTTCGTCGACTGTACGTCTAATTTGGCTTTCCGCAACTCGTCGTTTCTCATCTGAAGATCGTCCTTAGATTTTCTAGCTTCCTCTTTCGTTTTGCGCAGATCCTCTTTCGTTGTCTGAAGCATTTCCTTCAATTTGCTGGCTTCCGTGCTTGAAGCGGTGGAGCTCTCAACAACTTTCTGATGATCGTCGTTGAGTTGTTTATATTCGCTTTCCTTCGTCCGCAAATCACCGTTTATCTTTTTCATCTTTTCTCTGACCGTTCGCAACTCTTCATCTTTTCCGGTCACGTTAATTGTCAGACACGAAACTTCGTCTTTTGCTACTTGCAAATCTTCTTTTACAGTTTTCAGTTCCTCCTTTAAAGCTTTCATTTCTTTCTTGTTTGCCTTATAATCATCTTTTAATGATTTGTAATCATCCTTGCTAGACTCCAGCTCTTCTGTCGTAGTTTTGAGCTCATCTCTCGTTGCTTTATATTCCTTCCTTTTTGCTTTGAAGTCTTCTTTTATCGTTTTTAAGTCTTCTTTTAACTTCGTCAGCTCCTCAAAACGGCTTTCTGACTCTTGTTCTTTTCCGTTAAGTGCATTTTTAGCTTCCTCCAACTACATTGGATAAACAAACTAACACACCGTTATTAACGCATTAGGCCAAAAAAACAATTTCATTGTTATATTAGGCATTTAAACTTTAACACAGCATGCAGCAGAACAATCACAATGATCTCTATTGTTCGTTATTGCATAACAAAATTAAGAAGTATAATAATGTATGTTACTCTCTATTTAATTAACCATCACTAACATTATCATTATGTTATCATTAACATTATCGTTATCATGAACAAATAATTATTAACTATTGCTCTATATTCAATTAAGTTGAATTAACTATCATTGAAATATTCAATCTTTTTATATAGTTCAAGCTCGATATGTTACATAATTTGCTTAACTGCAAAAAGAAGCAATGCAAGCAAAATCGCGTTTACGATAGGCTAATATTTAACTTTTACTTTATCGTAAAAACATTAAAAATAATAACAACATTACAGCACTATGATATGCGATATTTATCGTATTGGGTTGACTGTTTGCATCTGTGCAGAAAATAACCATGAATTAACCTCAGCGGTAACGCTATCGTATTTCGTCTGAAGCTCATCTAAAGAACTGCGCAGTTTTTCAATTTCTTCTCTGAAGCCAGCAATCTGTTCTTCTGCTGTACTGCTGAAAGACCGTGCCGATGTCAGCTATATAATTCATAACAAGCATCATTGTTCTTATTTTAGGCTAAATTTTTAATAAAGAAATAAAATCGATGCTTGGTAAGAACAGTTAGACTATGCTATCTAACAGCCTAACACAACGGCATATAAAAGAATGAATCCATAGTCACTCTACTTTAATTAAAATGTTTCAATTAGAATTATTACTTAAACTAAACATGCAAGCAGTGAATCTTGTATTTGGCTGTGAGATCTATAGCCAATTTGCCATACGAATAAAAGTTCCACTTCGATAACAGATATTTCGGTGCGTACCTGCAAATCATTTGTCAACAAACAGGGAGAAATGAAACGTCACATGTTATAACCAAAACTAAACACACAATTTAGAAATGCTGACAACATATAGTCGTTTAGGCAAGATAGTTATAGGAAACCTCTTTGGTGGTTCGGTCATAGTCGAACTTTAGTTCATCATTGTCGCGTTGTTGCTCTTCTAAGTCATCCTGCAATTTTCTCATCTGTTGTTGCAGCGCTTGCTTTTCATCTCGCAGTGACGTCAGCTGCAGATCACATCATTAGCATGCACGAGCGTCGAAATAATCCGCTTAAAATCAGTGAAATATAAACTAGATAAGCTGGGAAAGCACAAATCTTCGCGAGACTACTGCTGCAATCTGGCGAATAAAACTGATTAGGCCTACGAACATTTGTAAACAAAAATGTCTGTCCTTTTACATGTACGAGCAGGCCGATTTTTGTACCAATTTGCTGTATTTTTTGCCATTGCCTATCTCAGTACAGAAAGCATCAACTGCGTCATGCAAGCTGTAAACACAACACAATATCTTACCATAAGTATACACTACAAAGAGAAACAGTTGCTATGAAACAGAAATGTAAAGTCACAATAAGTCGTCTCAGTCAACTCAGCCTCCACCCCCTTGGATTAAGTAAATCAAGTACTGGCCTGCCTGGCTAAAGTTAAAGTGAGACATGTGCCAGGTGGCAAATTACACATGGCAGGTGACGCTCTGTAGCTTTGAGATGGGTTTCCATGAAGAGCTACAGGAACCTTTTAACATTTAGGTCTGACCTATCGAACAGCTTTATTATTGATGACCTTGAGCGACCTTGAAAGTTATTAGCAAAGATGTGTGAGTGTGTGAGACCTCAGCTGTACTTTTGTCATAGTTGCTGGTGAGCGTATCACTGAGTGAGCGCAGCTTATCGACGTCCTCCTGTAGCTGCGACAAGCGATCTATCACTTTACCATGCTTCTCCGTCAGCGACGCCAGCTGCGCACCACAGTGTCACCTCACCGACATGTTAATCTGATAATCTTTAATTCACTAACATCAGTCGACAATAAACGACACAGAGAAGAACAGTCGTAAAAAGTACATAGAGCCTACGGTCCATGACGGCGACAAGACAAATCCAAAAAACTTAACTATACTGTTTCAAAGTGAAACGATGCACAACGATTATATTACTTCACAAAAGTCGTTGTCACACTCCTTATATGTACTTAAATGATAAATGTTTGCTAAGCCTCACTAGCACGATCTGTGCTAAACTTGATGAACAACAAGTCGTGCAACAAGCTGTGCAACATCATAGCATAATGTTAAGCTTTTTGGCTTTTGATTTCCTGAACTTACAGTTTTCTGTGTACTTGCTCTATGAACTTTCGATGAGTTGAGGATGTGTTCTACGGCTTTTGTACAACAAGTCTAATTAAGTAGAGCTTTTGCCCAATAACTCTATGATTTAGCACGCAACTCATGTCTTTAACACGGCCACTGTTGTTTACACTGCTTAACTCTCTCCGCCTCTATGTTTGAAGTGGTATAACAGGTTGATAAAATAACGGGAACATCATGCACAAACAACAGGCTGTTTCTACCGACCGTCGGCGACCGTGCAATAAATGCCTGTTGAAGCAATGCGTGCGGTGTATAAGTTCATTCAACTATAACACCCACTTATCCTACTCCAAATACTATCTGCCTAATTACAAACATCCATTATAACATGACGTCACTAACTCGTTCAGCAAATTAAATATGTATTGTAAAAATGACACAAACAACGCGACAAAATTGATGTTTTTCTACTGTCTTCAATGGCTGAAGTTTTCGGAAAATATATTAATACCGGTATCATAACCAACGAATTTCGTTAAAAAATTATTATCTTTGTCACGAGCAAATAAACACCTCGTTTTCTGCTTCTTCTTTCTGTTTCTGCAGCTCTTCTTCGACAGCTTCTTTGTCAGCCAGCTGACTTTCAAATTCTTCTTTTTCGCTCAGATGTGAAGTTTCCAACTCCTGAATACGCGCCTGCAAAAATGTACGTGAGACGAAACGCTGTAAGGTGAGGCAAACAGTTAGTTATTTTTCACACACAACTAAATTAATGGTAAAATTGTGCTTGGTGACGACGGCAACGGGCAAGGTTGTTAGGCTGATAACAGCAACATCATAAAGGCAAACAAAATGCATGCCACATTATATACTATACATTATACTTTACATCATATTTCACTAGTAAAACAAATCTTACTCACGTTGACGCTGGTCTGTAATCACGAGAGTTTTGGTGGTGTTGGCTCTAAATTGATAGACTGATTAAATTCTAATGGTAAAAAGTGATCTTTATGGTCTCAAATTTTTTTTACCATAATACAACAATGCCACTTTTACAGCATTTTTTTGTAATTGGAACAACTTTTTACACAAATGTTGCATCAAAATAAACATTTTAAAATACAGACGTAAGCAGTATGATGTACGTATAGCGAGTGATGTGAATACGATTTTTTGTGTCAAAACGATGACCAAGACTTTTTCTCAAGACCAAAGCCACGGCATAATTTCATTTACTTTCGATTACAACAACGACAACGAGGATTTTTTTCTCAAAGCCGAGACCATAACGAACCAAGACTTAATGTTTTTGTGCTCAAGGCGCCTCGATAAGACCAAGAGAACTACATCACTCCTATGTCAACCAATCAATTAATCAAGTTTATTTGGCACAGTAGAAATGACAAGCAAACGAGTAAGCTGTCTTGAACTAAGCTGACGAATTGATAAACATAAACAAGACAAAATGCAAACAATCCATGAAAGAATTAACAAAAGCAGGTATACTGTGACAGAAGAGATTTTACCTCCGTTTCAGAAAGTCTCGTCGTTTGCTCATCCAGTTCTTCCTGAGCAGCATCCAGCTTTTCCATCGTGTCGTCCAGCATCTCCGTCAGCTCCGAGTTTTTGTTGACGAGCTCCGCAGTCTCCGCAGCATGCTCCTGCTCCTTGCTCTTCAGCTCCTCCATCATCCGGTTCACGTCTTCCTTCGAACCTTCCAACTCCGCCGACAATTTCTCGTTCGCTTCGTCTCGGCTCTCTGCTCGCCGTCGCACACAACACAACCAGTTCTTAACGTTCTTCTAACCGTTCGCATTCAGCAGTTTTACACACCCTCAAACAATCTCTTTATGTAAAAACATATATTGGCGCTACTGAGTGTACTAAATAAAAATTATATCCACGAGTAATGATCGAACTGGACAGGAATATTGTTTGAGCATAAAAAATCGCCAACGCTAAAAACAACCAAATGACATTTTAAAAAATAAATATATAAATAAATGGACAAATAATTTCCATTTTAACATTTCGCTAAATGAACGAATGCGAACTAAATGCGCTACTTTGTGATGAATATTGTTCTTATTGACTTTAACCGAAGTAGAGACGTTTCTGTCGTTGTTGATTGCTTGTCTGCTAGCAAAAATACTCAAAGAGTTTCGAATGGATTGTGATAACTTTTTAAAAGGATAGGCTCTATGATGAAAAACAATCGATGAAATTTTGGCGACTATCCAAATTTGCTTTCCGATTCGTTACTGTACGAATTGCAAAAAGGTCCTTCGTGTTTAGACCACGATGTTCTTAGCGGAATTAACCGCTGGGAAAAGCCGGCTGTTAGGGGGGAAAATACCTACCTTAAAAATTATAATATAGGACAACCACTCAACCAGTGACAACATTTGCACGGTCAACGTTTTTGAAAGTTTGGATTCTCCAAGTGCTTTTTAGCTGTTATCGTTTTATTTCTTCTTAACTTCACTATGTTAATATTTTCAGACTAAATTGATGTGAAATAATGAAATGTTTAACTACTTATTTCGCTGTCCAGTTCCGAGATGCGTTCTTGCAGCCCGTCCTCGTTGGTTTCTTTGCTTTCGACTTCTGCCTTCAACGTCCGAACTTCTTCCGCGAGTTTGGAATTCGCTTCCTCCAGCTCTTCGATCTGTTGACACACGCAACCGTTCACGCTGCTGCAGACTTACTATCCAATTTATTCTGTTGCTAACTTATAACTGTTAGCAAAAAGCAAAGTAAACTAAAGAAACTCGGATACACGTCCAGGATAAGTAATATATTTATGCTCGCAGAGTTGGCACAACCGGCAGGTCAACTCAGCCTGGCCATCCCTCCGTGAGTAAGTGCAATAAGTACCAGCGAAAGCTGGGGCGTAAAGCCCAAATTCCGTTACGCCGACTTCCCTGTAACGTGCGCGACACGCCCATAACATTTTCGCGACACGTGTCACGGGAATGTTTCAGGAAAGTCGGCGCGATGGAATTCGGACTTGAACGCGCGAGCAGCACGGTGCAAATTCGTAGTCTATAGCAGTGTTTTAAGCTATTATCTGGTTGACGGAGATCAGCGCCGCCCTATGAGCCATCCATGGTTCGGTAAATACTTTCGTTTGTCGTATTTGTAACCAGTGGTTTCTATACCCCCAAATCTAGAACTGAAATCGAGCTCAAGTGCCTCCCTCCGGATCCGGGCAAAGCCCAGCCGCCAAACAGTTTGTAGCGCATTTGAGCTTTTAAAAACAGCGGTTCTAGCGATAGCAATTTTGTATACACACTTAACTAATTCCCTATTTTTCACTGGACGAAGGCTGCGCTCACCAGTTAAACCTGTTTATTATATTTGTTTATTTGTTATTTGTTTTGTTATAAACCTGTTTATAACGAAGATAACCTTGCGCTGAAGGTTGCGGCAGTCGTCCTCGAGGCGTTGTGTCCGGCCGGGCGACAGGACGTCACGTGACAAGAATAACCGGAAGTCGCCTGGGTCCCTGGTCAATCGGCTAGTGGCTAGTCTGTCGGTCAGTCGGGCGTTGTCCGCCTCCAGCTGACGTATACGCTCTGCCGGCTCTGATAGATCTGCCATTTAACCACCGACTCAATGTTATTGCAATTAACTCAAGTACATGTACAGTAACACTGTGTTCAGAAAAACACCCTTCACGTTTTCCATTATGCGCCTCTGATCAGTGGCTTTCATCCCCCCAAATCTGAAATCAAAATCGGGCGCAACTTCCCCCTCAGTTATGGGCTGAGGTTCCCCCCATTTCTGACACAAGTTTCCCCCTCCATTTTGGGCTTCTTTCCTGTCTAAGAAGAAAGTTTCGTTAATGGTGTAGTTTGCTCAGTGAAAAATAAAGAGAAAGTAGAAAATAGGGGCATTTTTTTTGTTAAAGCTGCAGATTGAGAAATAGGAGGAAAATAAAAAATAGTGGAAGGAAAGTTTTGTTAAGGGTGTACGTTGCCCAGTGAAAAATAGGGGGGGAATAAAAATAAGAGGAAGGGTGTTTTTCTTTGTTAAAGGTAAAGATTGAAAAAATAGGGGGAAGTAAAAAAATAAGGGGGTAGTTTTGTTAAGGTGTATTTTGCCTAGTGAAAAATAGGGAGCAAGTAAATAATAGAGAGAAAATTTTAATCTACAACCTTATCAAAACTCCACCCCCTATTTTTCACTAGGCGCAAGCTGCGCCCACCAGGTATAGGGATAGAAGCCACTGCCTCTGATTTGTTTGCGACATATCCTATAGCGCTATAGAAATGTGTCTTGACAGAGTCAGCTGTAGTAAAATAACGAATTCTTAGAGGGTACCCATCTCTGACACCTGCGTGCACAGGCCTCGTTAAGCCTAAGGGGTGGGGACTTGGACTGCTGAAATTTCATGCGCAGGTTGTCTTGGTCTATCTTTAGCCATTTCGGCGCAATTCACTCTTGAAATGTGCGACCTAGCCACAAATCGCAAAAATCACGAAAGTTTTGTATTTTGGAGGTTCAGGGTCGTTCAAAGTCATCGGCGTTGATATACAACCTTCGGACGTGGCACGTATCCGCAGTCGGGCGTTTTCTCGTTCCAGGGCGGTGCATTTATCGCGCAGAGTTCGCGTCTCGTGCTCGACGGAGGCAAGTAGACCAGACGACGAGGACGAGGTGGTGTGCGGATGATGTGCGTCGCGACTGAACGGCTGGATAGAGCGCGCCTCGACCGTAGGTGTAGCGCAGCGTGATGAAGCGTCCTTCTGCTCCATCTTCGACTTGAGGTACTTGACGGCGCACAGCAGGTCTTCGTTGTCCTTTGTCACCTCTTCCAGCTTCTTCTTCAAACTCTTCACCTGCATTCGCAGCAGTCGTATATTTAGATTAGATCGTGTAAACACTGTCGATCTAATGCTCGGAATACATGGCACCATTTGCAGTCGCGCTCGTATTGTTAGGCAGAATCTTTTGTTGCAGCGCAAACGATTTCGCCAATTTTCACACATTTCTCCGTATTTGTGGTCTGTCTGTCGTCTGCCGTCGTCACATGTGTGTGCCCTGCTTAAAAACCGTTTAACGGATTTAGATACTGTTTGGCAAGTACACTTGTCGGGTCCACTGACACCCTGCCCCCAGCAGAAGAGAAGATTTGGGGGTCGAACCCCATCGAAAACATGCAAGAGAAGTCGCGTGGACTAGCGTTAGCGATTTCGCCTATTACCAAGTTACTTTAGACTTATTATTATTATCACTATCGTTAAATACCGGCAACGTATGTAAAATCAAGCATAATTTAAACCTGTCTCTTTGGATATCTGTTTTTATTTGAGACACAGTATGTAAAATCAAGCATAATTTAAACCTGTCTCTTTGGATATCTGTTTTTATTTGAGACACAGTGTTGGTGGTAAATAAACACTGCTGGTGTTACTCCAGCATTTGTAGCATTAGCCTACCTCATGCTCTGCGGAGTCCAGCTGCATTCGTAGCTCTGAATCCTCCTTATCCTTGTCCTTGTCTGCAGCGGATGCGAAAGCGCCGGCGGCGGCGGTCTGTTGCTGGGAAGCTGCTGACGTCTTGCTGGAGGCGGACGAAGTCTTTGCGCTCGGTTTCTCATCATCATCATCATCATCATCATCTTCGTTGATGAGTCCTGCGGCAGCGTGGCGCACCTTGCGCCTCATCACCCGGGCCTCGTCCTCGGTGAACTTGAGCTGATCTCGCAGGTCGGACTCGCGCTCCAGACTTTCCTTGAGGTCTCGACGCAGCTGCTGCAGCTGGGCCGACAGAGCGCCCTCTGACGACGACGTCGAGCTGCCGTAGCGTGATGACGACGACTGTAGAGCACACCAGAACGCAGCAAATTTTAAAGCTTTAAAAACGGTATATACATATAACTTTTAACGAGAAGTCTATCTCAAAGCTGCGGAGCGTCATCTGCCATGCAGAATCGCATGTCACCCAACACAGGTAAACGCGCTCCGCTTTAAACTATACGCAGACCAGCAGCCTCTTATTACAACGTGACAAAAGCGATCGGAGTTTTTAAATCTTCGGCTAGAATTGTTTTACCACTCAGTAAATAAGACTCAACTATTACAACTGTTATCTCAAAGTCATTAAAAATTACGAATACTGATCCACAATCAACAAATAAGTTTGGATTGCCACCAATATGCAAGCAGTTCCCCCTGGGCCATGTCTTACACCGTCTACAATTCCTTAAAAAATGTAGCCAACAACAATCATCTGTTCCCAAAATGTAGACCTAACTACTTCTTTCGTCGTTTTGCTTTCGCGGAGGTGATAACAAATACACAGCCAGAATACTTATACTATTTTCTTGTTGTACTATAGGGGTAAGTGGGCTCATAAAGTTTTACAGTAATTTATTAAAAAACATTTTTTGACATTACGTATCAAAATGAGACCCAATTTATATGGCAAATTTTACCATAAAATTGCAGCAACCTGGCGCACTTTGTAACTA
>Ga0209671_1002000_pt1 | contig 18082 bp, 8 predicted proteins | sample WorMetHERISLAND2_2_FD_187401 | JGI IMG/M metagenome (GOLD analysis project Ga0209671, IMG submission 187401) | Marine gutless worms symbiont microbial communities from Max Planck institute for Marine Microbiology, Germany - Olavius geniculatus... | ecosystem: Host-associated > Annelida >...
TGGAACTTTTGTTTCACGGAATTTAGTAAATTAATATAAATTTACGTATGTGCATCAATTTTTTTAACACACGATAATTTATTAATGCATTAATAGTACATTAATTAATGCGTTAATTTGACAGCTCTACTTTTTGGCAAGGTCTGATGGTAATTTTTATCAACTGTAGTCACGACGTGGGCAGTACCAGCAAACTGTTGTGTAAGTGATGTGTGCCTTGTCGGTGAGAAGGGCGAAATTTTGACTTTCATAGGTCCGATATTTGTCAACAAATTTTTTTCAACTTAGAGCCAAGTAACATACTTAGGAGAATATCATCATTGCGGGCATGTTTTTTACTGGAGGATTTTGGTCTGCTATTTCGAAGGTCCACTATTCTGTAGGTCTGCTATTGTGAAGTGCTGCTACTGCTATTGACTAACCCTAACTTTTAATTTCCAGAATGGTGGATCTTCGGATTAGCAGGCCGGTGTCATGGGAAATTTGTCGCACCTGGAAAATTTTTCCCACCTCCATATTGTCATAATGTAACTAACTCTAACCCTAACCTTAACCCTAGCCCTAATCTTAACCCTAATTCTAACCCTAAATTTAACCCTATACTTAATCTTAACCCTAACCTGTACTGCTGCGTGTGGGAATAATTTTCCGGTGTGACGAATTTTCTACTACACCGGTACTGACTGGAGCGTAGCCATTTTCACGAGCTGCTTTTATCGTTCTTTATGTTGGGTGTGTTGCCGTCCGGACTTCAGTCTGTGGTTTAGTGGCTGAAGGAGACCACCCCACGAGCAAAATTTGTGAAGGGGGATGAGCTCCCGTGCAGTGCTCCTTCTTCTGTACAAAATTCTTCTTTTTTTCTTATGGCTGCTGAATGGAATGGTAATTATGTTGTTAATTTCTTGCATTGTTTTTTTTATCGGTGTATTGTCTGGTGCATCAGAAGTGTTTGCAGATGAGCATATTAAAAAGCCAACTATGTCAAATTGCATTTAAGTCAACTTCACTGTGAAAATTTCAGTGTGGAAGTTTGGCCGTGTTATGGCAGTATTCTTCGAATTTGCCAATAACACTCAGTTTTGGCAATTGTTTGGCAGTAGCGAATGTTTTTATCATAGATGGTATTGTTGAAAATTTAGCGTTTTTTGTGTAACTGAAATATATTGCATTTGTTATATATAGTCCAAAAATCAGTTGGCAACATGATGCATTGGTGGAATTTACTGATGAATAAACAATACAAGACTTCTGTGCATTTTGGGTGCTGTACTTGTGTCTGCATTTTATATTTCATGACCAAGTAGCAACTGTGGCATGCTGTCCATATTCATATAATAGGTGGAAAGTCCTTCCAGAGCCTTAAAGCTCACAGGGTGGCATTGATTTCAATTTCGTTAGCCCTCAGCCAGACACCAGTTCACACTGCAAGACTATGGATACAGGGCTAGTACATTGCTTGACGTGCCTGTCCATATACACAAATTATAATTTGATTAGCGATTTTCAACACCTCAAATGAATACCTACTATCTAGCTTCTTTGCTTGGATGCTTTTGGTTATTGGACAGTATAGTTGTCTAGAATGCAAACTTCTGCTCTGGTCCAACAACAAAATTAACTAAAACAATTTTCACTCGTTTATCTGAGCTTTCTTTATATTCCGTGAATTACAATTTTAATAACTGAATGCCAGCGGTATGTTGTGTGCTTTATTCCTTCGGAATGTAACTTTATAATTACATGTTCCAAATATGAGCCTGGGTAACATGTCATGTTGACATCTGTATGCTTACACTTCAAGCATCTTAGTGCATGTAGCAGATGGTAGCAGATACGTGTGGAAGTACAGTCATATTGACTAGTACTTGCTGTGAGATTTCTGATAAGGTGAATGATCAACAGATCTTTGCAGCAGTATCAGTCATTTGGAAAGTTTTGTCTGTGCAGCATTTAAGACAGATAGTTGTTAGTTTCATTATTCAAATTCGTAAAAGATATTCTCTGTGAAGAGTCAGGTATGCATTTATATGTCATTTACTTTGCAATGCAACTCATACTCGTATCAATGTGAACGGCCGCCGTTGGAATACACGCAAACTCGTGTTTACTGGAACTCGTATATTGGTACCCAGACTTCCACTTGTGTTTGTGAACGCACCTTAAAGCACTAGCATGAACACCATTTGTTCGGCTGGTTTACTTATTTTTTTGGCCCGCCACCGTGTATCAACAACTGCTGTGTGCGTTTGGTCACAGCACCTGCATACGTTGGGTGTAATGAACGTTGGTGCCCCAGCTTGCGGCATGAATGCAGCCGTGCGGAGTTTTGTCCGTCTGTCTGTTGCAAATGGATACAAAGTGCTCGGCATTCGCTTCGGCTTTGAAGGTCTTATACTGGACAACGTGAGTCTATGTAGACTGACGTTCATGTCGTTGGTTTTTCGAATGATAGTTTTGCATCAGATTACATTCATTAGCGTTACCTCTAAGTTAGCAGACACTGAAGGTTTTTAACGTTATGCATTATATAGGTTTACATTTTACTTACTCACTACTGATGCACTTATACTTAAACAAAATTTTCCCAAAGCTGGAATTTTAGACTTTTCACCTGATTAACTTGATTTGTCATTGCCACCGACGTCAGATTCTGATGCTGATGGCATGAGTGGGCACAGGCTTGTGCCTTATAAAGCCTCCTGTCTCTGGCTGCAGTGCAACAGAAACAATAATAGCCCACCAGTACTATCAGTTTGGTATTGAGTTCCAGTTATCAATAACTCTGTTGGAAAATGTACATTTCTGAAGACTTTTTGAAGATTGGGCCCAAATATAGTAGGCCTATATACAGAGAAAATTTATTTCTGCTTTGCTGAATAAGTTTATTCGGAGCTAAAAAGCTTTGTTTTTAGGTTGCTTGGTGCATTTTGTAAAGAAAAGCTGAAATATGTTGAATTTAGATATTAATTGATGCTGAATTGATAAACTGTATTGTTAGGTGAATCCGTTGAACTGGACGGACGTGCAAGGCTGGGCTGGTATGGGAGGAACCAAGCTTGGAACTACCAGGTATTTCTTGCTAATAGTCACTGATTAAAAAAAACTTTTCTTACAAGTTCGTACAGAAGTGTTTTTGCTGTACGTTTGCCATGTTTGATTCAATATCAGGTTTTATTATTTTTTTCGCAAAATGATGTATTGCTGTCAAACTCTAGTGAACATTCGAGAAAAACTGTTGCTAATTTTTGTTGCGTTCAGTGTGGCGAATACTCACCAAACAGTGCCTAAAGTTTGCATTTGGGGGCTTGGCCTTAACTGTAATTACTATTTTTAAGTTGGCTGTTTAAACAAACATTGTAATTAGTGGCAACTGCATTATTGGCAAATTTTTGGTGAGAGGGTTAGGTTACCATTGTCGACTGGACTCATCTGGTGGATGACGTAGTTGATGCTCTATCATGTGAAGCATTCCGGAGTCTCCTAGCCAACATCCAGTTCGGCTCAGTTGCTGTCCAACTTTCTGCTGCATCAACACCACTATTGGTTCTGCAGCATATCCCAGCAGAAGAAGAAGCATTTCATCTTAGGTGCAGATTGCTTCTAAGTTGTTGACAGAATGTGCTTATAAAGCACACAATGTTGTCTAGAAACTCGCCGAATCTGAAAGTGAAGTGTTTGGTTGCAGGGAGACACCAGACAACGTTGGAATGGAGCAGATAGCTGCGCAGTTCAAGAAATACAACATTCACGGACTTCTTATCGTTGGCGGCTTTGAGGTATATTCTGTACATTTCATGCTGTTACCAAACTGCTTAACTGCATTTTCTAAAACTATCATGATCATTCCAACATTTCGTTTTTTCTGCTTATTGGCAGCTGTTACGTTGCTGTAATGTATGACTTTTAACAGTGCTAGGGATAATCAGATGGCCATCAGATACCATCCAAAAAGGGAAATAAGTTTCTGCTGTTATCACTGTGTACATCGTTGGTTGCATTAATAATTCTGTGGTCATTTGCTAGATGATTTCGTTGGGCTTGATTGAAGTCAGGCTTCTATTGGGTCTATATATTGTTGGGATTAAAGATCTAGAGGGTTAAAAAACATCGATTGGTATAAGTTGTTAGTTTATGGATACTGGTATATATGTGTGTTTGTAAGCATTTCACAGTGATGGCTGGGCTTTGTGGCACATTAATATGTCAACATTCTTGTCTTCTATATAAATATACTAATTATTATGATGATTATGATAGTTATTTTTTTATATTATTGAGCACTATTAATCAGTGGAGATCAGACTGTCATGAGTGTATGTGTGTGGGTCTGAAGGTATTCTTATTTTTGCCTGAACTTTGAGTCACATTACTATGTCAACGTTTATTCTTGTCCTTTATGTAAATATAATAATAATTATCATTATTGTTCATTATGCACTATTAATCTTCTGTGTATATGTGTCTGAAGGCATTTCACAGTGTGCTGATGATGGCAGAGCTGCGTGATACGTATCCTGAGTTCTGCATCCCGATGACTGTGATTCCGGCTACAATCAGTAACAACGTCCCAGGCACGGATTTCAGTCTTGGTGCCGACACTTCGGTCAACGAGATTGCCGATGTAAGAGATCAACTGCCGACAGATGATTGATTTTTAACAACTCAATTTGTTTTTGAATAGACTCGTGGGTTGAAACTACAGTAACTTAATGAGTTATGCAAATTTATTGAAAATACAACCTTAATCTGATTATTTTTGACGTGTTGGCAACTGCTGCTGTCTTCTTTGGAACGACTACCTGTCGCAGCAACACTTGACGGACAGTCGTTCTGAAGAATGCAGCAGCGGTTGCTAAAACATCAACATCAATTCAATTAAATATGGTATTTTCGATGAATTTTCATATTATAATTACAATTTATCGATGAATTTACATAACAACTCAGTATATTACTGATTTTCTCATTGTATTAGTAAATTATTTTAAAATGTATTTAAAAACTGAAAAACTTATTTTTGAAAATTTTTGCATGTAAGTTCTGCATCATGATGTCCCAGACCGCCATGAAAGTCTAATAATCGTTTTTCCTAAGGCCACGACTCGCTTCTCCAAGAAAATAATCGAATTGGTTTATAGTTATTTCAGCAGGGCTTAAAGTGGGTCGGGTCGCACCATGTCAGATACCCAGCACATTTTGAAGTCACCCACTTGGCGACTTGCCTTATTGGATTGTTCGAGACCCGGCTATTTTCTTGGACCGCTTTAAGCGCCGGTTTTCCATCATCTTGCAGACAAACAGACGAAAGTAAGTTAAGTGGCTGATCAGACTGCAGTTTAGACTAATATCCGAATTTCCAAGAAAAAAGCTGCTTTTTTCTAATGTGAACCATCTGCTACACAAGATCGATAATGGCTGCATTTAAAAACTATTGGCATTCAGAAGTGTTATTTATAATTTGATATGTTTGCAAAGACGATGTAGATTTCTGCGAAACTGCAACGTAGTGTTCAGAATGAATGTCGTTTTGTGTGTGTAAGATTTTATTTAAAACGGTGCAGGTTTCAGCTTGTTATTGCAATATGTTTAGGGAGGCTCACTTTATTGTGGATGCAGTGTAGTAACAGTATCCTGTCAGCCAATAAACATATGAACTGTGTGTCTGTTAAGTGTTTTGTGTGTGTTAAATCTGACCTGTTCAGCATGTGTGAGTTTAGATCTGCAGTCGTATAAAGCAGTCGGCGTCCGGCACCAAGACGCGGGTGTTCGTGATAGAGACGCAGGGTGGTTACTCTGGCTACCTGGCTACCATGAGTGCATTGGCCGGTGGTGCTGATGCTGCGTATATCTTCGAGGAGCCTTTCACCATCACCGACCTGCAGGGTGACGTCACTCATCTCGTCGCAAAGATTCGAGACGGAGTCAAGCGCGGCCTAGTGCTCAGGTTGACCAACTAACTAGTGACCAACTAACTAGATGCTAACTAGTGATTGCAGTCCTAGGTTCGGGATCCGGGATTGAGAAGCTTGTAGTCCCGGGATCCCATTTCGGGATTAGACTTACAGATAAGTCGTTATTTTTGGTATCTTCTGTAAACTTAATATTCTATGCATAAGATGTAGTAGTGAGTGAGTGGGTGAGTACGAGTACTTATGTCTGGCGCAATTAAGTAAAAATGTCACAATGCACTGCAGCTTAAATGAAGAGATATGCTTTCAATAGCTGCCAAAACTAATGTCTTTCCGTCGGATCTTAATCGGCAGGCTGTTACATAGCTGCAGTCCAGCTGCTGCGACACTCATTTCACCGATCTGTGACTGTGTCAATTGTGTCTGCGGCATGGAACACATGTGAACATACGATGATTTGAGGTGCCGATGTCCCACCTCAGTGACGATTTGACAGTCGTCTGACAGCTACGGCGGAGCGAGGCAGTGCGTCTATCTAAACTGCAGCGATCGTGACTGCAACTGTCAAAATTACAGCACGCAGCAAAGTGCTTACGAAATTTTTTATTCATTAGACAGCTATGAATTGTTTTTGGATCACTGAGCGATTTCAGCACCGAAAAAGTACTATTTTGAGGATTTTTGCAATACTGGAATACCGCGATTGGGATGCTGCCAATCCTGGGATTTGGGATTGGCGAAAATAGTTGGGATTTGGGATCCTGGGAGTGCAGTCACTAGTGCTGTTTTAACAGGCTAAAGGATGTTGTCTGCAACTCACGTTGTTTATAACTCTTAATGGTAACTAGTCTCAGAGCTACAGAGCGTCACCTGACGCATGGAATCAGTCAATGTCACCTGCTATTCGACGTGGGTGAACAGTGAACACACTCCTCCTTAAGCCAGCCGATACTCAATTCACCTACCCTACTAGACATGAAAATAATCAAGGATTTTCCTGGAATATTTTTTCACTGCTGTTAATTTTGTTACATTGTAGTATGAGAAAATTTCTACGATGTGGATCGTGGTCGTTGTGCTGTGTTCTTTAGCATTTGTGATCATTTGCTTATATGGCTTATAGGAAGGCATCTAGCCTGCTCTTAACATATTCTGAAACTAATGCTGGGAAATTAGACTGGTTAAACCAAAGTCTTAAGTAGCAAATTAGCATATTATAAGAATGTGGAGGTCAGGATTTGGATTCTGTGACGTGGATCGTAATCCACGTGGATTACTGTGATGGAATGTTGCAGGAATGAGAATGCAAATGACAACTATTCCACAGCATTCATCAACCAACTTTACAGTGAAGAGGGAAAACACTTCTTTAGTTGTCGGCAGAATATTCTTGGCCACATGCAGCAGGTCTGATCACGTGATTGAACTTAAGTTGAATTTATTTGTTTTCTGCTTAATTTACTGTTTTTGTCTCATTAAATTTTGAATTTATTTTTGCGGTGACTTGTCGTTTTGTCAGCATTTTTCACACATCTTCTAGCTGTAATTTCTTTCACAGACTGTTATTTATTTTTTAAAGTTTTTGGAACTAAATACAACAAGCTGTTGATTGTATTATTATGGTAATAGATAAGTACTAGAGATTTGGTATCAACTGCAGCAATACATAAACAACATCTGTATTCATCCATTTTTTTGCCTAATGAAAAATGGCGGTCTATACTTTTTATCATTAAATGTTGATTTTATCTTAAATCATTTATCACTTTTGTTAGTGTCACTTAAGTTTATTAATTATATACTTTAATTTTAGGCCATGTTGTTTTCAGGGTTTATTTTTTCTTTAAGGATTCTGTTACTCATGTCTCAAGGAGTCATTTGCTGCAATAGCTGTAAAAGTTTTACAGGTGTAATATTCATACTGAATATCAACGTCTTATAAAACTGCGTACGTGAATTTTCACGTTGAGTCTAAAATAGTTCATCCCCTGATGTTTTGTTAGGGTGGCCGGCCATCACCGTTTGATCGAAACTTGGGAACCAAAATGGCAGCAAAGTGTGCCGAGAAGTTGATACAGCAGGTCCAGGACTCTGTTTCCAGTGACGGTGGGTTTTATGTTTTGTATTTCATTTTCATGTACAATAGGTAAGGTCAGCGAATACCCAAGTTTGGTCTAAGATAGCAGTCAAGACTAAATCACGGCTTGTGCGATAGAACAAGCTGTTGTATAAGCGATGTGCCAAGTCAGTGGGAAAGCCAAAAATTTGACCCCCACTGCTCCCACATTTTTCAACCGATCTTTCTGAAACTCAAAACCGAGAAAGATATTCGGGATATGACCCTGCGTGCAAAATTTAGTTAATGTGGGATGATGGGAAGGGGGTCTGTGAAAATGGCGAATTTTTGGCTTACTTTTGGTTCTTTCTTTTTTTGTACTCTCTGCGTCGCTTCCAGATCACACCGTAGGACTGATCACGACCAATGAGGGCTCAAAACGCGTGTTTCTGCGCAAGGAAGTGCCTTTTGAGGGTCTCGATGATAAAAAGTAAAGTTTAGGGGTCATAGATATTCAACATTTAATAATTTTGGAATGAAATAATATTTTTAGCGAAATTTGGCAATCACTTCAGGAATTTATTGTGGATTAAGCGTACAAAACTTTATTTAAATTCGTTCAGATTTGACATTTTTATTGCATGATGTCTAGGGGGTCCGTTTTTTACCAGACACAGTGTATTTACATTGCGTGTGATCTTGATAAATATTTCATTTTGCTGAGGTGTTTCTACATGGCTACTTGTAAAATAAAGCATAAAACATTGGAAAAAACATTTTTTCCAGATGTTTTTGTTGTCCATGTAATCATGCCTTGAACCTGGTTAAACAAAAGCCAACTGTTAGTCAATCTGGTGCTATACAAATTCATTTAATTATTATTATTATCTCGGCCAAGGTGAACACAGTGAACATTGGAGGAGATTAAGATATTGGTTGTTCTGTCCGTTGTTTTGTGTTTGTGTGTGTATGTTTGTACATGATGACTTATCATCATCTCCACATGTCATACGCAAGCAGAGATCAGGACCGACAAGACGTCCTGATGTCTGTAGTTGTATTGGTAGTAGTAGCTGTAATGTTTAAATTACTTCACTTAGCGGATATATGCATTCTTACGAGTGCCTTCTAGTTATTATTTATGTTCTCATAAATTTTTTCAGTTTGTCATGTATTGACAGTACATTGAGCACACTAGAGGTATCTTGACATGATAGTGTGCTATATAGATGTTCACTTATTATTATTATTACTATTATTTTTATTTATTTTTTATTTTATTATTATATTATTATTATGTTGATCAAATGCATTTCCGTTGCAGGAGTTGTGCACACCAAGAGTAGAGACACAGCCACACTGCTGGGTCTGGTCAAACGTCAGAGCGCATTCACACCGATCGAAGATTTAAAGCCACGTTCAGACTTTGAGTTAGTGTTTGATCAGTGCCAAGTTTGCCTTATTTCTAAACTTTACAGTTTGATGACATTTTTTCACTCAGTTATGCAACTGCGTGACTTCATAATTTCGTCAGTTGTTTATTGCAGAACTGGAACACGGTTGGGGAATTTTTTAAAAAAAATTTTTGACATTTGACAGAAATGGAGTAAAGCATAAGGTGCTGCTGTAACTCTCGAGGCATAATGTATTTTAGAATTTTATTTTTGCAACTGCCTTTAACTTTACATGTGAACGAAAAAGGAAAACATTTGCGGAACATTTTTGTAATATGCATATCGTGTGTAAATTATATTTTGTTAGGTTAAAGGTGGTGATATAGCTTTTAATAGGAAGCCCATTTCAGAGCTGCTGAGCGTCACCTGCCATATGGGATCACACAGTGTTACCTACCACCTGCCAGCCGACACAGGTGAACGTGCCCTGCCTTAACCCTAGCCAGATAGGCTGGTACTCGATTTACCTACCTCGGAGGGATGGAAGGCTGAGTTGACCTAGGTGGTTAGTTACATATCAAAGTGATTTATCTGCCCACAGGCAGTCACCCATCCAAGTACCAACCAACCCAGCCCAGTGTAGAGTAACTTCGTTGTTCAGATGAAACGTGTTACTGCTATGCCATGCCACCAACCCGAAAAGTGACATATTTTTGTGTGTACAATGTTACCATGTAGGCATCGCATCCCGCTGGACAACTGGTGGTTGAAGCTACGGCCTTTGCTTCGTATCCTGGCGAAGCATGAGAGTGTCTACGAAGTGGAGAGCATAGCGGGGGCTGCTAGTGAGGTCGACGTCGGGGTCAACCTAGCTGCCTGAGCATGCAGATCAACTGTTGTTATCGATCGACGCTGAGCAAATGTGTATCTTTTGGCTTCGTCAACGTTTCTGTTGTCATGTATTTGTGTTCGATCCCACAGTATGCGTAGTCCGCCATCGAAACCTTTTACACACTGCAGCTTAGTGTTGCCCGTGTCCACATCCAAGCATTGTTGTTACTGACAATACAGCAATTGTATCTTTTGGCTATCTCCTCATGTATCTACGTTACACTTTAGTAGGAGTAGTCTTGAGCAAGTTTTTTGATTCGATCCTCATCCTTTCTTATCTTCCCATGTTTTTTCTTCCCGTTGCCTCATTTTTTTGTCGTTTCTCCTAAACTCAGCAGTGGATTCTTTAATGGGTCTGCGATGGACCCTGAGCCGTCATCGATTTTGGGACGTTTTTGGTCAGAAAAAAGTCCGCAAACGAGGGAACTAATATTAAGTTGTACCAAAAGAAAGCCTCGCTTCTTTACTTACTTTTATAATAGCATATTTGCTGCGAGGTTTATAATGGTGTAGTCGCTGCTGTTTGTTGCTGAAACTTTTTCTACACTGCAGAGTAGCATCGTTTGCATTACGCAAGTGTATCTTTCCATTTACGCTGCGTTGAAGTTTGTCGCATTGTTTATGCGTGCTGTGAAGTTACGTTGAAATTTAGCATCGTGAATGTTACCACAAATGCAAGGAATTGATGTCTGTTCTGCTGTGTTTACTCATAAAACAGGGTGACCACAATTTTGGAAAACCTGGAATACCCGGGGATTACTCTGAATGCGGAAAACTTGGCAGTCACCGGGGAATTCTGTGCAATTTCAGGGGAAAGATTGTAACAAATAAAATATTTTTTGTTTTTGTCATTCTAAAGTTACTGTGAAAGAGCTGTTGACTGGGTAAACAGGATCTTATCAGTCTCTGGAGTAGCAACTTTGTCTAATAAATGTCAAAGTACGGGAGCGACCCGTTACATTGCTGGCATTTATATGAACTGATTCTTAATGAAGGTCATTATTAGAAATACTTTTTGTTGCGATGAACTATGGAAAAGTAAGTTCATACCGCTGGAAAATCCTGGAAAGCTTGGAACTTTTTTCTTGGGATTTGTGGCCACTTTGTAAAAGCATGAACCGGACACCAGCAAGACTTACACATGATCCAACGGATTCTGCTGCCTTTTTCTGAAGACTTTATACTGTACAGTGTACACTGTACATGTACGCAATGCATCGTTGCTTTTTTATTAATAGGTGTACTGTGTAACTTGTTTTTACACTTATTTAGTGAGTAGTTCGACCATAACGTGAACTATATCTGTTATGCTTCTAGGCAGTTGTATAACAGCGACAGACTTATTTCGTTGTGATTTGTGTTATTTAGCCAAAACCAAGGGCCTAATTTACAGATGCTTTTTCAGGTCAAACTTACGAAAAGTTTAAGAAAAGTCAGACTTTCAAAAGTTGTCGGGAAAAAATGTACAAAAACAGAAGAAAAACTTACATGAAGCTATGCAAACGATTTTTTGGTTATTCTTAATACAACTAAGTTGCTGATCACGAGACAGTTGCTCGTGGAAGAGCTGAGAAAAATTTGTAAGAATTTTTGTAGATTGGCCTTGGTTTGTTGAAGAAATCAGACTTACTGATATCAATCATTATTGATTGATATCATTATTATGCTCTGTATATACTATGAGCCACCGTGTCTTCATTGTTTATGTAAATCCAGGTTGTGAAGTCTTTTCGGTATATGCGGGTGAATATGACATTTTTTACAACTTTGGTTCCATTCTGTCCCACTATGGACGCGTCAGAGCACCGAGTGTACGCTGTAGCAAGTGTACAGTAGTATATGTAACGTAGTTTTTTGTACAACATTTAGCCTTTTTTAGTAATTGTCACAGGGTGAACGACTATATTGCGGGAGATACATGTATGTTGTGAATTTTCCGTGTTGTTCCGCGTCATTGCATTTGCAAATCTTGTAACATATGGCACGCAAATGGTGCCAAAAATTCTTTGGTGTGTGAAAATGCTGAATTTCATGGTAACAATGTGTATAGATGTTGTGGTTTATTCTCAACAATTATGGAATTATGAATTTTATTTATAATTCCGCTGTTGTGGGTGACAAGAATTCAATTTCACGATAGTTTCCTTAGGGTGTATGAATTAGCAGTAGTGTTAATATGGCTTAGATGACTTTCTGTATAATTGCATAATTATGCTTAGGCATTTATGTATGTGCATCATATATCTGTTCTTAGTGGTATTCTGGGTTTTTTTGACTGCTGAATAATTATGCACGTCGTTAGCAACCTTAGGACTGTACGATTGTGTGCCATTCATTACTGTACTTCAGAGTTTTCCAAGCTAATGGGCACAATTTTATTTCATTGTTTTAAGTTGATGTATTATTTTTCCATTTGTTTTTCTGTAGTATAATATATGACGTTTCCTTTTGGTGATAATTCCAGTAATTTCCGGCAATGTTAATTCCATCTATGTTAAAAATGGATAGTTTAGTTATATGCAGTCCTGTGTTATGAGAAGCACATTTTACACCAGCGGTTTAGTTGATCAATTTTGTCAACAAGTCATAAACCACTGGGAAACTTATTACACAACTTGAGATACTTGCAGAGATATTTTTCTGTTTATGTTGTTGTAATTTTATCCTGTACTGAATAGAAGGCAGTTTAGCATCGTTCCAAATTTTTTGCATCGCCGCTTTGTCATGATGTACCAAAACTGCTGTTTTTTGTTTATCGTTGTGACTTATTTTCGTGAACTGTCAAGCATACTTATCATGATGTGTGTTATATCTACCTGTAATATTTCTCTTTTGTATAAACAAACTGTTGAAAGTTATTTTTGTATTTTTTTGTTCGTTTTTGTTGTTATCGGTAGTTGTGAATAGTATATTTGACTGTTGCGCTCTGGCACTCTTAGTTGCTTAGACGCTGCAAAGTCTGTCTGTCTGTCCGAATTCGACGGACGGAACCCATGCTTGCAGCAAAAGTGATATCTGCGAAATGTGAAAGCGCGTAGTTTGGGCCGATGGTTACTTAGTCGCGCTGCAAGCCACACATCATCATCATCAGTAGCAGCAGCAGCAGCAGCATCAGGCGCTTTCACATTTCGCAGTTACCACTTTAGCTGTGTAGCATGAGCCAATCTCGCCGCCGCTCGTCGATTCGATCAATGCGAATCTCTGCTTTCCTACTCTCCCCCTTTTTTCACCCCATTGCAGCACTATGGGTTTTTTGCTACATGATGTCAGAGGTCGCTCGACCGATCGTCGTGATATTTTGCACTGTGATAGGAAATATGCTACATTTTGAAAATTAGATCCAAAAATTTGGGGCCTCCTCCGCATAGGTTTTTTTCAAACGTTGTCTGTCTTTGTCTGTCTGAACGATTGTGTGACGTTTTCTGTCCTTTATTACGCAGTCTTAATTGCCCCGGTTTGACCGCTTCTGTCTAATCTTTATTAGGCATTGTGTCTGTCTGCTCACGTCATAGAAAGAACAACAAAGCCCAGCTGTTGCTTGGGATGACGTGCTACAGCTTATACAGTTCCTGTTGCCGTACAGACCTTCAAGGTCATCCAAGGTCATTGATTTTTATTTCATCTGAAAGGGCGTATGCGATTTCCTATTAGTGATTAATAGTGACCATGGCCCTTTTTGTCACCGTTTCCGAGATACGGCCAGTTATAGCTTGAAACTTTCCATTGAAAATCGCGGCCAATCCTCTGCATATAGAGACATGATTACTATCGACAGCCTCTAGAAAGTCCCCAGCGTCCTATCTCATGTTTGGTCTATTTATTTGGCTGTCCTAACAGGCCGCATTAAGGATCTTGCCTGTCCGTCCGTCTGTCTTTGACAGATATTATTGACGCACTACAGCAATGCTGTAGGCGTCTTACAGGGTTGTCGTCCGTTGTCTCTTTTGTCGTCCTCTGTAACGTGTGTATTGTGGCTAAACGGTGCGAGATGGGACCTAGATTGCTATTGATCACTAATAAGAAGTCGAATACTGGCTTTCAAATGACATTAAAATCATTGACCTTGGATGACTCTGAACACAATATGATGTGCCAATCGTGCAGTATTGTGGCTACACAGTAAGTCGCAATAACCATCACAACATGCGTAGAGTGCGACAGTCTCCTAAGCGAAGAGCTTGTATAGTTTTAATTTAGTGATTGATATTTTTAGATTACTCTTTTGTTCGGTGATTTTATTCACGAGGGAGCAATGATTTTTTCCATTTTTTGTTATTTTTGTTTTTGACACAAAGTCCAGCGTTCCAGATAGTAGTCGCGAACGACCACAAAGGCTGTGAGTCTAATTGTTTGTCAGTGTGGGTATAATGATAGCTGCAGAACGTGCTGCTTTGTAATTAGTTCATGTCAGTCAGCTGCCAATTACAATATCATAAAGCATCTACCTATTTTTTCTGATTAGATTTTTGGCCACAGCTCTATAGCAGGTGTTTAAACATTTGCCAGTAGGCCTACCATTAAATCGTTTCGAGTTTTAATAAGTTATGCAAATTCATCGATAATACAATTTTTTTATTTTATTGTCGTTGACGTTTCGGCAACTGCTGCTGCCTTCTTCGGAACGACTGTCCGCCAGGTGTCGCTGTGGCGGGCAGTAAGTTATCATAGATGTGCAGAAGTTGATATGATCCCTCATCTCGGTAACGGAATAAAAAGGTTGTATTATCAGTAAATTTGCATAACTTATTAAGTTAATGTTTCAGCTTATGATTTTATTCAAAGGTCTCGAGTCTGTGTTGAGTAAGTGCTGCTGCAGCAAATAAGTTTCACATTTTCAAATGTTCGTGAAACGTTAAGTAATACCGTGTAAATGTGTACAGTTCCGCATTCTCGTTCTGTTGTCTTTTTATTTTACGTGTTGTCCGAAGCATGTACAGTCGTCGTCGTTAAATGTGTTGAGGCTATTTCTGTAGCATGACATAACGTGTCCCATTGCTGTCAGAATTGTTTGTACCCAGCTTATGCGCTAACTGCTGACGGTCATATTGCTTCATCGAGGCATGTATATTGTTGTTGCCTGTTTTATTCATTAGTTGCATTGAGCAGATGTTTTCGCCAAGCTTAGTTAAGTGCAGTGTTTTTGTTACCGGTAGTTTGTTTTTGATTGACTGATATGACTGATTGACTTAGCGGTGGTAATGAAGAAGAAAATGACGATAATGGTGCAGTTCTTATGCCACGATAACGTGCTGAGAATTGTCACTTTTTTTCATGGAAATTTTATTCTGGCATTGGTTTCCATGCACGTTGTTTTGGCAATATTTCACGAAAGTTGGGGACGAATTTTCGTATTTTTTCCCAGAAGGGATACTTTAATGCAATAAAGTGATTAGATTTTCGGATAATCTGGTTTGAGGATTTTTTTTTATAGTTTTTATTGCTTTACAAGACTGTAGCTTTTTTCTGAAGCTTACCAGATTTTATTTACATTAATTTTAGGGGCGTACTTGTTGAAGATAGGATCTATCACCATTGGTCTGTTATGGCTTATTCACTGTCGATACAGAGACTTTAATGCTGTATAAGTCTTTTACTTACTTGCGTTCTTACTGAGCAGAGGTTTGCTCTTTGTACTCTCTGAGAGACTGAGAGCTTTCTAGTTGTTTTGCTGTATCTTCGAAGAATTATTGATTTCATTTTGGTGATCAAGGACAGAGTGTTAAATGAGGATTTGTGTTTAGTTTTTTTGATTTGCAGTCATTAATTTGCATAATGCTGACTGATTGAGATGAATAACCGTAAACGAATCTTCTGTTGACTAATTTGGTTATTGTTTCAAATGATAGGCATGATCACATAATTCGTTTCTTGCTGATGTGACTTCAGCTGTGAATTTCGCTCGACATATTTTGAGTGAAAAAATTTTTTTTAGATATATTTCCAGTTATCAGTTGATTTGTTTGATTTTTAACTGTTTAATTATGTTGCAGCTGCTGGTCTTTTGTTGATGTAAATAGACGGGTATGTTACATTTGTGAATGTTTTAGTCAACGGTTTATGTTGCTGTTTATGCTGCTTTGCTGTTCAGTTTTACTCAGTGAATTGTTGATGTAACTGTGGGCTTAATTTCTGCCAACACCTCTACATGTTTAACTTTCTGTTTCGTTATTGTGTTTATGTGCATACATGTGCGTGCCAAAATGACCTATACTGTGTCGAGCGGGACGTTAAACCCTACTCACTCAGCGCCTTACACGTTTTGCCCAGTGGCTTCAGTGTAGACTTACAAATCATTTACGTTTGGGACAATGTTCATCGATAGTGTGGCAGATATACGTGTGGTCGGATAGTTTAGTACTTACTTCTGTTGAATGTTGTTTTTTCCCGTTTATCCTGCTTTGTAATATAATTGTGATTCGGTGAATTGTCAGTGTGACCAGCTGGTTAATTTCTGTGGGGTTTAGCCAAATGGCTTCTTGTAGACTTACAAATTAATTACGGTTATGAGCGACATAGTTAGCGCAGCTAATGCATGTGTTAGCGTAGTTTAGTAATTACGTGCACTCATCTGGTAGTGTACTGTACCTATATAATAGATTAATGCATATGCATTGTTTTTTGGTTAGTGTTATTATTTCAATACCTTTATCTGATACTAAATATACGTATAGTGCGATGTATTTGGTGCGTTTCTATTAGTTTTGACCTTCAGTACTTATTTAGAACTTTGGTGGGGAGCTTAGCCTTTATTATATGTGTATTTCTACCGCCTTTTTGTACACGCTTAGTTACCCATCCTGTGTGCCCTTCCTGATAATTTCTTTCCTAGACGGGAGGCTATAGGATATTTTCTGCCTTCTTTTATTGGTTTTACTCCTTTTTTCAATTCTTTTCTCCGTGTCTCCCTCCTTGCTTTGATTCCTTCTCCTCTTTACTCAGACTTTATGATCATCAAATTATCGAACGTAATGATTAAACTGATATGATTTAAATTTTAAAAACTAGTGTAGGCCTATAAGCGGTATTGTTGTAGTTTAAACTTAAAACCGTTGGAAACAAGATACTGTTCAAACGAACACGTAGGAGTCTGTCCAATGCATCTCGATAGCTAACAGTAAAGTCCGTATTAATTAAATGAGTGAGGTGTGTTGGCCAGTGGTAAAAATTAAAAGGTTTAATTGCCGCTTCGAAAACAACGGGGTCACGACATTGACATATTGGGGTCGCGTGACGTCATCGGTCACGTGACCATTCGACTCGCAGTGGGCGACTTGTCCCTTGTCCATTGTGGTGGTCCATTGTGACTATGCGTCTATCTTGCACCGTTATGGAGATATGTCGTCTCAAATATTGGACGCATGGACGTAGACACGGAAAGAAAGAAGAAAGAAGGGAAAGAGAAAGAGGAAGGGGAGGGGAAGGTAAGGGAAAGGGAAAATGGAAGGGGAAAAGGAATGGAAAAGTGGAAGGAGAAGGGGAGGTAGGCCTACGGTTATGAAGAAGGATGTTGCACACATCTAGCAACACTTAGCATGCTATGCTGCGGGTAGGCCTACGTGGTTACTTACAGGTCTAATAAATCAATTTTCGACAGTGTTAATTTTAGTTGTTGCTGGATTAAACGGACAGCTTGCTTCCTGTGCAGCTGTTCAGTACAAAACTGTGTCATAATTGTATCGTATCGCCAAAGATGGCTCATGCATACGCGTTATGGCTTCCTGTTCGCCAACGAATCGACTACAAATTGGCAGTTCTGACATACAAAATCCGCAGTACGTCCACCCCATCATACCTCAGTCGCCACATCAGACTTCGGGGATCTGCTCGTCATC
>Ga0209671_1002004_pt1 | contig 18076 bp, 13 predicted proteins | sample WorMetHERISLAND2_2_FD_187401 | JGI IMG/M metagenome (GOLD analysis project Ga0209671, IMG submission 187401) | Marine gutless worms symbiont microbial communities from Max Planck institute for Marine Microbiology, Germany - Olavius geniculatus... | ecosystem: Host-associated > Annelida >...
GCGTCCATCATCCTATGCGCCCTGATTCTTTCTGAGACTTTGGCGCTTTATAAATCATTTACTTACTTACTTACTTACTTAAACACTGGAAAATGGAACAAAAATGGAAACTACGAATTCAGAACATTATTAGGTTGTACGCTGTATGCTGTGTGAAACAAATAATTTTGGGTGGGTTAGGAATGAAACAGGAATAATTTACTGATCCATAATTGAACACGCTTGCCATACAAGTATCTGTAGAATTAATCCCTATAGAGAATGTGACGCTGTAATGTAGGCCTGCGCCATAAAAAGTTCACTGGATTGACAAAGCAAGAGAAAAATCGATTCTCCGTTTTTAATAGCTATAATAGGTATAATTACGAGAATGCGCCGTCATTTAGTCGCCGCCATTATTTTGTACGACATATATTAATATTATAGCTTTAATACTGCCGCTATTTTTGCCCAGTGTTTGCGTGATAACTGAATGTTAGCCGGCAATATATGTAAAGAAACTTAAATAAAATTTGACAATAGCATATTCGAGTCCGTTGGATTTCTTCGGATAGTTAAAACTGCATCATTTTTGCGTAAAGGTAACGACGCATACATAAGCTATGTTAGTGTCTCTATCAGATTTTTTATTGCTGATAAGTACATGTGTTTTTGTCAGTCATTCTGCATGTCACGGCTTTTCGTAATGATGCCATTAATGAATAAATAAATTCACAATAAAATCTACAAATGTAAACGCCAGCTGGATCGCTTCGCTGTGGTTTGTTGGTTAATTTGTTAATGGAAACACATCCTTGTAGCTTAATTTTTTAATGGAAAACTAATTTTGACCATGATGATGATGATGACGATAATAATAGCTATGTCAGTGAATACGATGATCAGTAAAACTCAAGATGCCGACACAATTACGACTACATTTGGCCTAGGGCCTGTCTAATAAACTGTATCAATTCGAACGAAGTCAAGATATATGAACGATGCACTATAGAGATGTTGTAGATAAATTACAGTTATTTATTGTACAACGTCGTGTGTTTGATAGCTAAAAACACTTATGTTTAGTATACACGAATAAAACTGTTACAATAACAAGATAATGTTCATACGAACACAGAGTCTGTCCAATGCATTTCGATAGTTTACAGTATATGTCTGTATAAATATAATCAGTGAGCTGTTTAGACTGGTAAAAAATCAAACAGTTTAATTTAAAATTGTACAGCAGCAGTGATCCTTTCATCCTTTTCTATTATTTTAACTAAACAATAGACATTATCAGTCACGAGACCATTCGATTCGTCACCAGCGCTCTATTATAAATGGTCCATCGTCATCATGCGTATATCTACCACCGTTATGGAGATATGGCGCCTCAGAAATAATGGGGTCACAAACTTGACCTTTTGGGGTCACGTGACGTCATCGATCACGTGACCATTCGACTCCCGGGGGTCGACTTCCTATGGGTGGTCCATAGTGACCGTGCGTCTATCTGGCACCGTTATGGAGATATGACATCTCAAATATTGGACGCACGAACGTGGACACGGAAAGGGTGAAGGGAAGAAAGAAGGGAAAGAAAAAAAGGAAGGGGGAGAAAAAAGGAAGGGAAAAGGAAAGTGAAAAGGGAAAAAAGAAAAAGGGAAAGGAGAAAAGGAATGGAAGGTAAAGGGAAGGGAAAGGAAAATAATAAGGGAAAAGGAAAGGAAAAAGAAGAAGGAAGAAGGGGAAGGAAAAGAAAAAAGGGGAAAAAAGGAAAAGAAAAAGGTAAAAAAGGAAAGGAGAAAGAAAAGGGAAGAGGAAAGGGAAGGCAAAGGAAAAGGGAAGCGAAAGGTAAAGGGAAAGGAAAGCGGGAGGGAAAAGGGAAAAGAAAGGGGAACGGAAAGGAAAAAGGGGAAGAGAAAAGGGCAAGGGAAAGCGGAAGGGGAAGAAAAAGGAAAAGGAGAAGGTTAAGGAAAAAAGGAAGGAAGATGAAAAGGGGGAAAGGAGAAGGGGAAAGTGAAAGAGAAGGGAAAAGAAAATGGGAAGAAGGGGAAGGGAAAAGTGAAGGGAAAGGGAAGGTGGAAGGAAGATAGCTTAAGAAAAGTTGGACGCACGCACGGACGGACGCACGCACGCATGCACGCACGACACTCGGGTGATTTTATACTCTGTCCAACAATTGGACAGACAAAAATGTTAATAGTAATAGTGACTAACACACAAAAGTTAAAATAAATACAATACTAGAAATACGTTCTGTGGAACGAGGTATCTGTTTCATTGCCAGGCTATGTAGCCTATCAGCTGCGTATAAGGGGTGTAGGTGCAAACATGGTGCAATTATCTTTCACGGGGGCCGAGTTATAAGTCAATTTTGTCCCAAAATTCGTTGCCATAGCAACAGGGGTCGGCAGGCGAGAAATTTAATGACGCCATCGGATAGTCCGGGCCCGAAAATAAAAGTGTAAGTGAAAACAACGCGCAATTATTTTTCACGGGGGCCGAGTTATAGTCAATTTTGTTCCAAAATTTGTTGCCATGGCAACAAGGGTTGTCAGGGAAGAAATTAAAAAAGACAGACTGACAGAATGACATAATCTGTCCCATGCTATGCTATAGCAATGGGACAGATAATAAAAGTTATTAACAACACACAGCAATCTTTGTTGTAAGTTAACAAGTTACAACAATACGGATTCGCTGTCAAGCAGGAACTGTTTTTACGCGCGACAGCCGTATGCTTCGCGCGTCTTAGCTATCTTCCAGGCGTGTCTGTCTGTCCGTCTGTCTGTCACATTCTGCTGCCCTATGAAAACATAATTTGTGACATAATTTTATGCCGCTGAGTGAAAGGGTTCCTCTCGAACGAAGGCGTCAAAGAAGGATACTTCCATAAAAGTGGTTATTTTACCGCTATTGGCTTGTCTAGCGTGAAAACGGTTGCAAATAAATGAATGAATGAATATGTCAATTTGTATAGCGCCCAGCTAGAGAAGACCTTAAGAGCGCTCGCAGCCAAATAAATGAGTTTTGAGTTTTTTTCGCAAATGTATCTCTGGACAGTGAAGAAGTCCGCAGGTCGACGGGGAAGTTGTTCCATGTGACCGGGCCAGCCACGGCAAAGTCCCTCCGACCTTGGACATGAACGCCAGGTTCGAGACTGGACGATAATTTTTAAGGTCGCCGGCGTCGAGGTACGGTTTCTTCAAAAGCGGCGTCAGGATGGCGTGCTTCTGTGACGCGGGTAGACAACCTTTACGTCATCGCCGTCAGGTATGGCAGAAGCACGTCGACGGATTCCTTCAACAGGAATGTCGGAATGGGGTCAAGCGTGCAGGACTTCGTACTAGTCGTAGGCATTGATAAGATCACGCGCCTGACCTCATCCTGCGTGCACGCCTTCAGCTCCGTCAGCGATGCGATGGCCGGCCGCAGAGGTGCAGGTGGCTGCGGCGGACAGTTCTCCATGTCCTTGTGGATTGGGTCGACTTTGTGGCTGAAGAAGTGAATAAACTGATCGGCGCTGTGCGTCGAAGACGCAGAGGAACTGTCCAGTTCCTTGTCTCTCCGCAGTATATTGGATAACGACTGCCAGAGTTTCGCCGGTGTACCCCTTTCAGCCGAGATCCGATCAGTCCAGTACTTGTTCTTCTTCGCCACAAAGCTGTCGTGTTTGTGCCGCTGTGGTGCAATGAAGTTGGAGCGATCGATGTCGCTCTTGGTCCGTCGGTGACGCCTTTCCAATCTCCGACAATCGCGGCGGATTTCACGGCACTCCGAGTCGAACCACGGAGCGAGCGGCTGAACACGGCTATGGAACGTGTGCGCCGGAGCCAACCGATCGGCGATGTCGCGTAGAGCGTAGTCGTACACCGCGCACAAACATGCTAATGCTGCTTACCATAACAAGCACTGGTGACGAGCTTTTTAGCGGTGTCAACATCAATGACTTTAAACGACCTTGAACCACTAAAACAGAGCGTTTTAGTTTTTTTGCGATTTTCGGCTTCTGCGCACAGTTAAAGAGTGAATTGCGCCGAAATAGCTAGAAACAAACCAAAACAACTTGCATATGAAATTATTAGCCTAGCAGTCCAAGTCTCGACCCGCTATGGTTCAGTTGGCTTGCGCACGCGGGCGTCAAAAAGGGGTACCCCCTAAAAGTGGTTATTTTTGCACTATTAGCTCGTCTAGCGTGTAAACGGTTGCAGATATGCACAAACATGCTGCGCCCCTTTCATTTAGCGCCCTCGTTCGTGGTGACCCCCTCCGAATTTTGGAAAAGCTTTACGGTTCATGAAACTAGAGTCTTTCAGGCAGCCGACGGCGACGGTGAAGATTTGATGATCTTAGCTTGCACCGTTTTTGACTGATCCACCCGTGTGACAGACAGAGAGACGGACAGACCCACGGACGGACAGAATTGCGATGGCTAAGACGCGCTAAAGCAGTCTAGCTGCTTTCGCGAGTAAAATTCACAGGTTTCGCCGTGATCTGGTTCTGGTTATTCTGTTTCATGTGTGTTCGCTAGGTGACAGCGCTATTTCACGAATTACCGTTCCAGTGACGACGCGCAGCTAAGTTGCCCATGCCTGTCTGGCAATTGCATAGGCCTAATTTGCACAGTAACGTTTAAATGGCCGGTCGAGGACTTCTGGTCATCCAAGGTCATTGATTCTGGTACTAACCGAAAGCACTTACACGACTTCCCATTAATAGTGATCAATAGCCTACTGACTTTGTTCCCTCCTTCCTTGCACCGTTTTTCTGGTCTTCTGGGTGACCTTTTTCAAATTTCTAGGAAGTTTTCTTTTTAAATTCTGCTAGCACAGTGCTTCGCGGAGTTAGTGGTGAATATTTCATGATCGCAGCTCGATGTTCAGCCAGTAGGTCCTAATCCTCTACCTGGCGGCATGAAGTAGACATAGGCCTGGATCTAGGCCTACATTAAGATATTGTCGACCCCGAAGTCGAGGATACTTTGCCCCGCAGCGCAGACCTATCCTCGGCTTCGGGGTACTGACTTGACTCTGCATGTCACTAGCCTAAGCTTACTGCATGCCCGCCATAGCTAAAACCTATAGGCCTACACCACAGGTCTATCTCGAGCGATTTCTAAACAGCAGTGTCCCCCAGTCCATGTAGTTTACATGGCCATGCTTAAGCTTTTAGTTTTCTGATATTAATGTTTCAGAAAGCGACGTGTTTAAGGCTACGTCTTTAATGAAGCTTTAAACCTATTGCAAATTTGCTGCTGAGCACAGACTGCAGAGTGCACAGTGAAGGAATCAGCTATCGTTTAGCAAACACGACGTCAGCTTCGTGCTTTCGTTTCATCGTGATGCTAACTCAAAAAAATTAGCTTTTTAGTCCGCCTGGAAACGACAGTGTTCGGGGCGAACTTATATTTTGCTGGCATTTATTTTTTTCGCCACGAGATCTCCGAGCTTCGTCGGCAGATCGCGGTGAAATTTTGCACCGCAATGGGAAGTGTGTTCGATTTTATGATAAGGGTGAAATATGTCGGGAGACGTTTCCCCCCAAAAAATCTATCGGCAAGAAACATTCAAAATTTGGCCCGATTTCGGACGACTTCAGCTTTCGACAATGAATATTTCTGGAACGGATGAAAATATTCAAAATCAAACAAATACGTTATCTACCCCGATTCCTCCCACGTTAGGCAAAAAGTTCGGTGAACTTTGGTCCACTAACTACGGAGGTTTTGAGGCCAAATCATACCCACCCAAATGTACTGTTTTTGGAGACCATATTTCGGCCCCTACTACACACGCCAGAAAATAACCAAGTCTGTGTAGCGCACCCCTTACAATTTTTCACAATAAGGGGTCAAAAATTGGCTTAAAATTTAGCATATTAGCCGCGAGAACTTTTGAGCCAGGGGAAGTTGTCTCATAAAGCTTTTCCACAAAACGTGCTGCTATAGGTGGGGGTAATAACGCGGTTATAACTTTTGGAGGGCACCGCCGTCTTAAAATTTGATAGGGCAAAAAACGTCCAAAAATTCGGTGCGATTTGCGACAAATTTCGATTTTGACGGCAAATATAAAACAAATGCAGTTATCAACAAACGGTAAACGCCTTTATAATCTACGGTCCTTTTCGCGTTGAACAAAAAATGGTGAACTTTGGTCCACTAACGCCAAAGATTATCTGTTAAGTCATTCGTTTTCGCAGTGTCATAGGCCTAGTCATAGTCTTCCAAAGCGAGACAGAAGTCTAGCCATTATTTCAGTAACGGTGCGAGATAGGCATATATAGAGCCAAGGTTAGAGTAGCATATTGATCACTAACTCTATAGCATATAGCGCTTTCGATTGTAGCCAAAATTGGATGACCTTCAACGGCGTTCAGTGGCCTTAAAATAATTGATCTTGAATGACTATGAGATGTCATTCTATGCTAAAAATTGGCGACTTAAATTAGAAATCGCCGAACGCCCTCGTTCAGGGTGACCCCTTTCGAAGGAAAAACATTTTCATACGAAACCTGAAACCATGTTGCGGAGCTGACGTAAAGATGCCGTGATTTTAGCTTGCGCTGTTTTTGGTCTCAGGCTGTTTCCGAAGGGGAATACCCCGTCCCCACACGCTTCCCCTTCAGAGTCTGCATGTGGCGCCAGTTCTCGCACGGAAGCCTCGCGCCTTGGGAGCTCAATGTGTTAATTTGCATCCGCCACTGTGTGTGGTACATCATGGAGGAGTTATCCCCATTACACGTATCTTCAGTTGCTGTAAAGTAAGGAATGTCCAAATTTTTAAATCCCAAATTAGCCACGTTATACGTTTATAGGCTACTGTTAGCGAAGACCATCCAAAGTGCTAAAATAGTGAAAGCACTGCAACCGGTCGAGGATCACGTTCCCTCGTAGGAAAGCTCCCTACACCATAATGTCAACATTTGTACCATATTCTCATGGAAAGCTATTGCTGTTCCCTCATCCAGTGCACCACACTCCCGTTACTGGTTTCTGGCCTTGATTTTCAGCTCTTTGGGCCCAGTCTTGCATAGTCTGCCATTTTGGAGATCCCCAAGTAGTTTTTATTTGCCCCTCAAATCCCTCAGTCCTTTGAGAACTGGATAAAGCCAGAAAATTATCTAGCCCCCCTGTGGAAGAGTGTACACCCCCACTAAAATCTTGACACCTCAACAAAAAATACCAGGGGTGTTGTGATTGAAACCAAATGTATTTGATGAAACCTATGTTATTTCTGCATATTGCTTTTATTACTTTTCATTAATTCACAGTAAACTGTAACAAACTGCGGCCTATTAAACTTCTTTTTTGGCAAAAAAAACAACCGCAAAATCTGATCTTTTAAGTTTCCAAATTTTAGAAAACATAGCAAATTTGCGGTATCCATTGAATGTTCAAAAGCCAAAAGTGTTTTAGCTTCAAGGGGGCTTCGTCCCCCTGACCAGGGGCTCTGCTCCTGGACCCCGCTGGGAACACCAGACCCTATCCCCTACTCCTGTACTCACACCCTCTCCAAACTTTGATCTGAGGCCACCAAATGAATAAGTCTGCGTAACTCCCTGGATAAAGCGCTGCAATAAATTCCTAGACGCGAGCGGGGTCACGGCAGAACAGGTATGCAAGCAATTACAGAAACGACGACGACGACGACGACAACAACAACAACAACAACACCGTTAGTGTCAGTGATGACGGAAGCATTAAGGCTATGCACGGAGCATCACGAAGTGGCGTCGACAGATTGAAAGCAGAGGCCTAACGGCGTGACGGTATAGTCCGACTCCGACAGCAGCGGCAATCTTATCTGCGCCGTTCACTGGCTGTGTGGCTCATCCTCGCAGTCGACTGACCAATCAGCGTTGTCCGTTCTTCTCCCACGCAGGTGCCCGCTCCTCCCTCAGCCTTCGCTTCTTGCCGTACCACTGACACGACCACAGCAAAGACCGGGTAATTACTGCATGTTGCCGAATGAAATTTGTTTTCTGAGACGCGTGTGTAATGTAGATTACTTTGTCGGAGCACAATTCGCCCGTCAGGAATATCTTCTACGAGTCTAACCTTATTTTGCTTTATTCGGATACACCGAAGAGTCACTGCGGTGTTTGAATTCCGGTGTTAAAACGACGGTGCAATCGCTAAACATCGGTGAACAGCATTCGCGACGTCGCCGATAAAAGAAATAATCGAAAAATAATCGTTTCTGTATTCCGGAATAATCAGAAGTGAGCTGGCGTACGAGACGTCAGAATGAGACCGATAGGCCTACTAAGACGGCGTGAAGTGGTGTTCAGATGCTAAGCGCTGAGAGTGAGACTGGCAGCAGGCAGTGAACAACAGAAGCAATGACGTCAATTCTACGTAACTTCAGCCTACGACTTGTCATCATACTCATCGCTTCTGTCGTTGCCGGCCACGCCATCAACTGGCTGTAAGTATCTGTTGGGACAAGTAATTTGAGAAAAGCTCATGAAACGCGCGACAGCCTTAACAGTTTCTGTTCGCACGTTATCTTGTCTATCTCCAGCCATTTCGTCACATGTATTCACTCTTTATGTGTGTCTCGCAGCCGAAAATCGCAAAAAAAACACTGAAACCCCCTGTTTTGGGGATTTAAGGTCATTCAAGGTCACCGATATTAACATTATTAAAAAGCTAGTCACAAGTGCTTGTTATGATAAGCAGCACGTATATATACAATGTGATCTACAACCGTTTTCAAGCTATACGAATTAATATAGGTAAAATAACTGTTCTTTACGGGGGGACCCTTCTGCATGTGACGTTCGCGTGCGCCGGCCTTTTTGAACCTAGGGGGTCGGACTTGCAGCGCTAAAAACTACGTTTAATGCTGACAATTTTACGTGCAGGTTGTCTTGATCTGTCTTCAACCATTCCGGCGCAATTCACTCTCAAAATGTGTGCCGCAGCCAAAAATCGTGAAAAATTCACCAAAACTCCTTATTTTGTGGGTTCAAGGTAGTTCAAGCCTAGGTCATCCATGTTGATACTCTTATGAAGCTCGTCACCAATGCTTGTTATAATAAGCAGCATGTCTGTGCCTATCTTTAATCTTTTTCACTCTATACGAGCCAATACATGTAGCGCCTTTTCTGCCACAGCGTCCATCATTTTATGTGCCCTGATTCTTTCTGAGACTTTGGCGCTTTATAAATCATTTACTTACTTACATACTTACTTACTTATATAAGGTCATTTTAGGGGGTATCTTTCTTTCACACCCGCGTTCAAAAGGAACCTTTTAACCCATTGGCATGAAATTTTATCACAAAAAAACTACAGTTTTTTGCCATGCTACAGAGAAAATTTCGTGATCCTAGCTTGCACCGTTTTGATACAATTGCAGAGTGTGACTGACAGACAGACAGACAAACGGACGCGCAAAGCATTCTGCTGTCGCGCGTACTATTTGGAATCTAATTAGTACGCGGGACAGCAGAATGCTTTGCGGGTCCGATTGGATCAAAATGCACAGTCGAGTGAAATGATTCATGGAACGTTCGTACCCGAGAACTGTCGTTCCCGGGAACGAAAGTTCCATAGGTGGAACTTTCGTCCTCGGGAACTTTCGTCCCCTGGAACTTTCGTTCCCTGACACTGATAATAAACCCCTTCAGATCCTTACTTAGTGCTTATAGTTCAGCAAAAAAGCTCCAATTTTGTGTCACTCGCTAATGGCATATAGCTAGAGTTTCAACAGGATATAATAATAATAAAGAAACCCAGCTGTTGCTAGAGAAAATACAGCTTATACAGTTTCTGTTGGAGTACTGACTTTCAAGGTCATCCAAGTTCGATGATTTCTATCTCATCGAAAAGGGCGAGATATGGCTAGCTTTCCGTTGAAAAACGCACATTTTCTTACTCCCGTCTATTCAACCCCAAATTTGAAAATGTTGCCCTTGCACTGCATCCCGGAAATTTTGTACGCAAAGAGCATTGACACAGAACTAATTATCCGTGCAAAAAGTTTTCCTCTATGACCCAACGCTTTATCCACAATACATCCGTTACGAACAGACAGACGGACGGACGGACGAGAGACAGACGACAATGGTAATGTAATTAGAAAAGCACGTCAAAAATTGTGTACAGTAGGCCCTATAGGCCTTATAATCAATGTTAGGGAACGAAAGTTCCATGCTAATTTTGATGTTGAGAACGAAAGTTCCAAAACGAAAGTTCCAGATATGAAAGTTCCACATACGAAAGTTCTCGGGTACGAAAGTTCCGGTTACCAGTGAAATGAGCATAATAGCTTATCATTTATTCGAGTGTGGCGCGATTTTTCTGCATGGCCCATCCGCTGTCCACTGATCAGCTTGCTTTTTATCTTATATAGTTAGTCCGCCCTGAACGGTAATTCCCAACGGGCTTATGTTTTACCGTACATGTTTCATTATTTATTTGTTTATTTCGTCAAGGTATTTTTAAGCTCAGTCGGCCGATCGCAGTGAAATTTTGCACCATGATGGGAAATGTGTCGTATTTTATAACACAGGGTCAAAAATTTGGGGCTTTTCGCAATTATGTGTGGCCAAAAACGTCCAAAATTTGGCACGATTTCGGACAACTTTAAACTTTGAATAAAAATTTTGTATAAAAGAATTGATAATAGATCAACGATAACATTAATCACGAATTGTGTAATATAATTTTCAAAATTTTATGCATGTGAAATGTGACAGATAAACCGAATCATGTAGAACATTATCCAGATTGAGATCTTTAAGCTGAACAAAGTCGTCAGTCACTCATGATGAGTTTGATGTTTGACAGAAACCTGGAAAACACTGACTCAAAAAAGTTGTTGCTTAAACTATTACTGAATAATTAACAGAACAATAACTGCAGGCGGTCGTGAGTGGTGTATACTTTATTGTCAGCAACAACACTGCAATTATTTGCCGTTACTATTTTGCTAACAGAAGATTGTGTGCATTGCAAACGCTATGCTGTGTGAAACAGTGGCGGATCCAGAACTTGAGAATATGGGAGCGGAAGGGTAGGAGGTGGGGGCTGGGAGGGGCAACGCCCCTTCCCCAGAAAATTTTGCGAAATTTTAAGCAAAAATGATGCATTTTTGTGTAAAATTTTCACCGTTTTTAAGATGCATCCAGTCAATAGGGGGGCGGCCGCCCCCCCTTGAATCCGCCACTGGTGTGAAAGATAGCCTAAGCCTAAGTTTTTTGGCTGACAGAAAGTAGACATACGCAAGGAAAAAAAATTACGCCAAACTCCTGTCATTAGCCGATGAACAGCGCGTGTTTCGAGATTACTGGCTGGTATTAGCGTCTGAGTTTTTTTTGTAAAAATCCTTGTTGACTTTCTGATCTATATGTCGACCTGGTAAAGAACATGGCAAATCTACTGCAGCATGAAAGTGTAGACGCCAGGCCACACACACAGCTGACGCTGTGGGTGTCGTTATCAACAAGCTGTTGTCAGTTCTGCAGTTAAACGTTGACAGACGTCATAGCTGCCACGCAGCGAGTCTTGCTGCTGCTGCTGCGGCTGCAGATGTGGAATACCTACATCAGCGACTGCACTGCATAGGATGCGGGTTGAAAATGCGGATCGGCCGATGCCAGCTAGTTAGGAACGACGAAATTCGTACGACGACGGCCTGTAAGCTGCGTTAAATGTCCGTCGACGGTGCAACGAGACGCTTAATTTGCGACACGTTTGAAGTTTGCGTTCCTCCAGACCGACAGTTTGCAAGCAGCGCGTACCTATATAGCACTGCATACGTACGTTTGTCGTCGCCGGCGTGCTGCTGCTGCTGCTGTCTGGATGCGGCGGTTAGATCAAAAGCGGGCGCCGGACGTTAGGAATCGTTGCTCTATTAGATCCGCGGAGTGATGATGCTGAATGCCGCCCGTGTGTCCTCGCACCGCCAACGAGCTTCCGTCCGCCGTTTAGACTTTATTGCTATATATAAACCAGGCGTTCATGCAGACGGATACACGCGTAAATTCCGCCCCAATGTTTCTTGCAACCCGACACTAAAACATAATAAAATTGACGAAATGATGACTCGAAGCTCTGAAATGGTTTTGGCGGTTTACCCGGTGCGCCTGTAAGAAGCAGTTAACCTAAAATGACATTCTTCAGAAAGGTGGAAATATTGTTACATCTGCATGCTGCGTTTGCTTAGAATAGCTATGCATTTTTGTACAATTGACATCTACACTGTGTGCGTTAAAAAACTAATCCCCTAGACATCGTGCAATAACAATGTCATATCTGATTAACTTTGGATAAAGTTTCGTACGCTCAATTTCCAATAAATTGCTCAAACGAATGCTAAATTTCATTGACAATTATTATTCTTGGGGGAGTTATTAATTGTTAAATATCGATAACAAAATATCTCCGTTACCAATATGGCGTTACACAAGTAAACCCCTCTGTTAATGTACATTTGCGTAACTCCAGCAAACAACAACTGATTCTAACATAATTCTACGACGACAATGCACCATCTGTTGGCAATCAAAGTGCCAAATTTCAGTAAAATCTACCGAAGCAAACAATAGCTACAGCGGCTTTTGTGAGGTCACCCCAAAACACTTTAGTTTCAAGTCTTTGTCTAACGTTATCCACAAAGAATTGAATTAATATTTCTTCAGCTACAACTGGTACAAATTTTGTGTAAATTGATCAACGTTTGAGTGAATTATGAAAAAAAACAAAAAGGGTTCTTTTTTATGAAACACCATGTATATCACGCGATTTTGAGCAATGACCGAAGAATTCAATAAACTGAATCCGATGCATTTCTCGAAATACTCCTATTGTACTGCAGCGGGCGATCTGTGAGATGTTTGATGAAATAATTCGCAAGTGTCGTATATACCGTATATATATTTTTTTGCAAATAATTGTTGTATGTGTAGCCTATAATAGCAAAAGATATATATTTTAAATACTGTACAATTTTGTCACATTTTTATACTAGTTAGTTTTTTCAAGCGCCCTTTTGGCATTTGTCGAATTTGTGTCGAATCATGCACTAGTTTGTAGGTCTGTCGTATTGTTCACACAATTAAGCTATATGAGCTGTATAGGTATAGACCGCTGCAAGCGGTGCGCATTTTATTGAAGTATAATTTAATTGCGGGTAGTCTTTACGACATAACCATCTAACTGGTCTCAGGCACCGAATCTCGTGAAGTTACGGGACCGTACGGTATTATGTTGGTCGGTCTATTGAGCGTACGGTCTCTGTGGTGTGTTATACCATCACGAACTTCAAACGACTGCTGCGTCACGGTGGCGACAGATCCATTGTCAACGCCAGGCGACAAATTAAGCACCAAACCACTATAACAGGTGGAGCGGGCGACGATATTCTTACCATAATGTATTTATAAGGCCTAGAGCCACGTGTCTAATAGCGTGTCTCAAGTTATCTACACTACACTGTGTCCCAAAAAACATCTCCGACATTTTCGACTGTAACTTGAAAACCAATTACCACATTTTGATAATTTTTGGTACAAATATTTCTGACGCAACTTGCCATCAAATAACAATTTAATTTCCCATCTTATCTAACGTTTGTTTCTGCCCTACCTGGGGAAAACACAACCAGGGAAATGTCAGTTTTTTATCCAATGCGATATGACTGCTTAATTAACATAACGCGTAAAAACACATTTTGTTCACATTTCTGAAACTTTGGCTGACAATTTATCTAGTTGTCTATTTTTCAACTGTCTGCAGTAAAATTGCTTGAATTGTGCCCATTATGCGAACACAAGCAAGAAGACGCTTTCTCCATTTATTGACAGCAGTATCGATAATGTTCTGCTCCAGATTATTCCAGGCTGTACCAGACTCTTCTTGACTTCACAAACATTCCTAAACTTTATATAATAGACACACTGTTGCATGACAATTACATTTTGTAATAAACTGGCTGTTGGGGCCCACAGATTACGATAGATGGAATTTATTGACGTTTTTTCATTTATTTTAACACGTATTAGGCTTGGTCTGCTTTCCACAAGTAGTGCAAAGGCAGACGTTGTGTGAGGTGGAAGGTAAAACATTTATTTAATAGCCAATAGTGTCAAAAATATTTCTGTCAAAAAATATTAAAATCTGCTAATTGTTATTCAAGTTACAATCGATATTGTTGGGGACGTTTTTCAGGTTTTCTGTTTATTTCAACCGATATTTCGCTTGATCTGCTTTTCCTAGGTAGTGCAGAAGCATGCATTGGATAAGATGGCAAGTTGTGTCAGAAATATTCGTATGAAAAATTATCAAAATCTGATAATTAGTTTTGAAGTTACAGTTGAAAATGTCGGGATGCTTTTTGGGGACACAGTGTATGTCAAATGCGTGAATTACCGTTGAGTACAGTACAACGTAAAACAAAGTTAACTGCTAAGAACGTATATAAAAGAGCCTAATCTTAAATCAAGTTTAGCAAGTAAGCCTATTGATAGATTTTAAAATCATATAGCCTACCAAGAAGAACGTTCTCACCTGCGCCGTTTTAATGATGTCTCGTGGACATTTTAAAAATATCATTTAAGGTTTATTCACATATGTTGCAAAAGGGGATAGCGGATATAATCAAAAAACGTGTACACCTACAACTTCATTACACGCCATGGTATGATCGTCAGAGCGGTCAGTGAAAATCGATGGCGGTCGACAGTTGTCTGTCTATCGATGGCGAATGGGGTATTCCGACGTTGTATGCACTCTACTGATGCTGTGTTCGGACGATGTTCATACCGCAGCGCCGGCTGAGCCCTGGACGTGGCTTGTCCTTTCAGGAGCTTGTCGTGAGAATGTTGTCACAAGTCGCCGCCATGCCGCTCTGTCCTGCGCGTGTCGCTTTGCCGTCGCCCGGCCGAGATTCAGTGGCACGTCACGCTTGACTGTCATGGACTAGGCCTAAGTGGTGATTTCTGCATTTGGGGTTTGTTGTCTGACAGATTACACGGGCAACGTGCACAAATGTTTTCGGCACTGTGTTGCGGCTAGTCACCGGTAATGGTAATGTCGGTAGAAAAAAAAGACAACGGACCAGTAAAGAGTTATATTCTACGGCATACGAGTATTCCAGCCCGAAGCGCCACGTCAATTGGTTGTGTAACGGTAGGGTGTCCGACTTATGATCGAGAGGTCGTGGGTTCCACTCCCGGTCGGGTCACTATCAAGTGGTTACTACTCGGATGGGTGACTGTCGGCGGACAGGTAAATTATTCAGGTATATAGTCAACACCGAGGTCAACTCAGCCTTCCATCCCTCCGGCGGTCTGGTTGGGCTTACCTGTGTCGGGTGGCAGCTAACACAGTGTGATTCCATATGGCAGGTGACGCTCCGTAGCTCTGTAATGGGTTTCCTATATGAGGAGCTATGCACCAGCTTTACCTTTTCTTCACCTCTGCTGTGGTGTGCATAACGTCAGGACGGCTTGAATACAGTACGTATGCATAACGTAACGCGATCGACGGCGAGCGAACAGAAGGCACGGCCGGCCGTAATGTAAGGTCAAATGTCGCAGTCATTGGCTGTAGAAGCGGACATCAATTACAGTTTCAACACCGATCGGCACTTTGCACCGACAAAGCGGAGGAAGGAAGCGCTCCTCTATGAGTGTGTGCCTGTCTGCCACTGTGACCAGGGGTGGACAATTGTGCGTGCTGTCAGGCAGACTGACGACGTGTTCCATTCATTTAATTCACAGGCGCCGCCGCCGATGTGGATGGATGGACACGAATCGTGCAATTGAATTCACAATCACCTGCATGCACATCGCTTAATAGCAGCTTTGCAGTATTTGTTACTCACGTGCCGCTCCGTCGCTCAGTTGCCTTTTGGGGCCTGTCTCCCAATGTTACTCGTATAATAATAACGCGATTGTGAGAGAACGTTTTAAAAAAAACTTTAGCCATATTATTTGTATTGCAACCTATTGTGTTAACACCAGTTTGCTCAATTCGTTTAATTCATTGCCTACTGCTACAGTTACCGTGGCGTGATGTGTCCGTCTGTATCTTCGTCCATCTGTCAGTGTCGCACTCGTCAGCTCTAAAGCCGTTGGGCAGTATCGCCTAAATGGCGCCGTTTGGCCGGAACATTCTCGCGTTGTTCCCAGTATAGCCTATAACATTGTGTTGTATGCGAGAATTTTGACCCTGTTACGGTAAGGCGAGATTTTTGAGGTCAGAACGTTAGTCATAATTCGCTTTGTGAATTGCGGTCGAATCGCTACAGATAGTAAAATGGCTGCTGTAAAACCTAAGGCATATTCAACCATTGCCCACCTCGAACGAATTCACCAAAAAATAACGTTCGCAGCGATGTCATTAAGTGCCAAATTGTGCCGTTGTTTTATTTCTATTCCATTACCTGTACATTGACTAAAATTGTCTGTAAGCAGCTGTATATGTTTTGCTAGAGCGCTGGGAAGCGGTCGGCGGGAGTCGCATTGGAACAGGACGTCCGAGTGCGCCAATGCGCGGTCCATCGGTTTGCAGAAGAACCAACGTCTGATATGTCGTCGCAATCTGGAACTGATGCCGGTCGTCGTCAGAGCTGCTCGCCAAGTCATCGACGTCTGTCAGGAACTGTTTGCTGACAGACGGTGGAACTGTTCTTCCATTCTGCTTGGACCCAACTACCTCGCCGACCTCACCGGAGGTATATCTACTGCGTCACGTCTATTAACCTACTTTTTTTAGTTCAAACCAGAATAAATCGGTCTGGTTTATTTTTATAAAGCACGATCACAAAGTTTTCAGAGGCACTTTACGAGCAAGCACGATCGATAAACCATGCACATAAAAGATTACTATAACGTCATTGTTTTTCAATTGAGACGTAAGATCGTTCCAAGCGCAGTTGGTGCTAATGAACAAAAGCTGCGCTGAAAGCCTGCTTGCAGAGCGGTACAAGCAAAAAAGCCAAATTCACATATAGGGGACGTCTTGTGCTGTGGAGACGGACATTCCCCCGGACGTTTCTTCCCTCGCTTTTTGCATACCCGGACATTTCCCCCCCCTCAGTCACAGACTTCGAGTCAGCAGCAGCGATTGCCGTCAGCGCCAAGCTCGGGCCGACCGTCGCTGTACGCGGGTGTTTCTTCCAGTTGTGCCAGGCGACGTGGCGCAAGATTCAGGAGCTGGGATTGGTTCAGACGTACCGTGATAACGAGAGTGTGCGACAGTTCTGCGGGATGATCGACGACCTGGCCCTCCTCCCTGAGTCCGACGTCACCGACGGCATGCAAGTGTTGCACGGCTGCGTTCCCGACGGAGAGGAGGCAGACAAGCTACAGATGCTCCTGGCGTATTTTAACGCAACATACGTCAACGGGGGAGCGCGTCGCGTGCAGAGACCGGCTGCAGCAGCTGACGACGACGACGGCGGAGCCTCTGTTCCACGCATCACGTTGCGTCCGCTGCCGCCGCTGTTCCCGGTGTCCACGTGGAACGTACATGTCGCCACGCTGAACGGCGACGACAGGACGAATAACCAGTGCGAAGCCGCCGGCCAAGCGTCTCAAGAAGTTAACTCAGACTTTGCAGCGCCAGGCTCCAGCTGCACACCATCTGCACACGTCGCGATGGACAGAAGTCTGTGGAGGACACACAGCGTGCGATCGCGCACACCGTGCGCTTCGAATAACAGTGACAGTGACAATGACACACTTTTTCATAAACTTTTACACTTCAGCTGTACATAATATCGCTTTTTTATTCTTTTAAATAAGTGATTTCGTAAACACGTGAAACCATTTTCGAAAGTAGGTCAAGTGAAGTAAACAAAGCAGGGGGCGTGGCAGGTACACGTTATTGCTATGCATTTACGCAGGTTTTGGGCAGTTAATGTTTGTATACGAAGTTGAAGGAAGTTGTATATATTTATGTATTATATATAAAAAACTGCAAACAATTTATTTAATGTTGTATGAGCGATGACGTAAAACAGCAAAAATAAAAAAAATATAAGCTTAACAAACTTCAGCTGTACATAATATCGTTTTTTTCTTTTAAATTACTTTATAGTAACATTTAAATTACTAGATGTATATAACTGTATATATA
>Ga0209671_1002012_pt1 | contig 18035 bp, 4 predicted proteins | sample WorMetHERISLAND2_2_FD_187401 | JGI IMG/M metagenome (GOLD analysis project Ga0209671, IMG submission 187401) | Marine gutless worms symbiont microbial communities from Max Planck institute for Marine Microbiology, Germany - Olavius geniculatus... | ecosystem: Host-associated > Annelida >...
GAGTCCAACAAAGCAGATGGACAGTTTTCGTAGAATCAGGTCACTGATTGCACCAACGGGAAAATAATTTTAGAAAAAAATAGAAAAAATATTAATTTAGGGGGCTTGTTCGGCATTAATTTCTTTACTTTTTCACATGTTCCCTTTTACGTGTGCTGGTTCCGAAAAATTAGTCGACGTATCAACCAAAAATTGAAAGAAATGACATCGGCAATCGCTTCATATTATCGCGTGTATTTACTTACACCTTGATTTATTTTTACCTGGCAGTAACATTAGTTTATGTACAGTGAATACCACCAGCATAAGGTCACTAAAACTCGTCCAATGTGTCCTTGACTCGCGTGCATTTCGAAGCGTCACCTTCACAACGGCAAGCGATCACACACTTCACCTTGGCGTTGGAGCACAGACAGTCCCTTAGGCATCTTCCTTTGAGGCAGTTGCAGTATACTTTGCATTACTGTGAAAGGGTTTGGGTGGTTTCAACATCATCTTAGCCACAAGCTTCCCATTCATCATCTCCCGTCCATAGTCTGTTGAAGCGAGGATCACTGGTTCAGATAGGTGAGCCTGCTTGACAACTGCCATTTGCTGAAGACTTCGCAGAACATGCAAGCGAAAAGAATCTTCTGTTGGCGCAAGACAACGTATGTCCCCCTTAGTGTGGGTGAACAGATGGGCTCGTAAAGCATCAAGAGACCCCCCAAAGTTGCTTCTCTCGTACAGACTCTTGAATTGGTGTCTCGCCGCATCCATTACATCTTCAGTGACGTGAAAATCTTTTCCCCGCCTTTTGCCTCTGTGCCATGGAAAGCTGACCGTGTCGCATCGGGTCATGACGTAAACACTGAGCAAGACGGACATCAGGTGAGTTGCTTCGGTTTCGTACTTCTCTGCAAGGGCTGCCACTACAGCATGCACTGGTACATAAACACCCATCTTCTGCGTCCACAGTTGTTTAAGTCCAGGCAGCTGTGAGCTGTAGTAGAAACACATCATGATTACGTCTGTGTCAGTGGCTACTACGACAGCCCGTCTATAACCAAGGACCTGAACCGAGTATGCCATGTGAGCGAACATACGGGTGTCAGCTTCTTCGTGACATCTGCATGATAGCTCTGGCAGATCCCTTGCCTCACTGCCATGCGATACAAGAAGCGTGCGCCCAGGATCCTTAAAGACACTTCCTAAGATGAGAGTGCAACCACTTGGAAAGTTTTGGTGGGCCCATGACTCGCCCAAGAAGTTCATGAGATTGGCCTTGTTGTTTGGATTCTGCATAAAATTTTTCCATTCGGGTACAGGCAGAGCATCGTATGGCTGGTATTCCTTCGACTTTCTTTTGCCTGATTTTTCTCTCCGCGCCCGTTTTTTATACTTCAGGTTTTCCGACGGTGGCAAGTCATACCTGTCCCCGACGAAGTGAATCAGGTTGCAGTTCGGTGGTCTGTTGCTCATAAGCTGTTTCAGATATTTCTGTCGAAGCTCGCTGAAGGTCGTGCTTCCCATGTGCTGATTCCGCTGAATAAAGGCCATGGCATCGACAATCAGAACAGCGGATTCTGCTATCGAAGGCAAGGTGGCTGTTTCTGTCCAGACATTGCCAACGCTGGCTCTGATTGCTGTCAGGTAGTCTGCCTTGTTACCCTTGCGCATGGAGAACTCTTGATCAAGACTGTGATCTGGCTTGAACAGTGACGATGGGTAATTGGTCCATTCATGGCTGAAGACTTCAATCTTCTCAGCATCTGTCATGTTTTGGGTGAAGTACAACGATCGAAGCACCTGACTTTCTGCTTCGTACACCTTCTTCGCTTTCGCCGCTGGTGCTGCCTTCTTTGTCATCTTCGTGGCGAACGTCGTGAGCTTGACTGCTGCGATCTTCTCACTGCCCTTTCCTTCTGCGCTTTCTAGTGCTTCGCGCCCAATTTCTCGAGCTTGGATCAATTCCGTGTTTGGAGCCTTCTGACCGGTTGAAATGTTAAGCAGATCCTGTGCCTTACAGACGAATGGGTTGACCATTTGGCGTTCCACAACATTCTTCAGCTGCTGGACACGTTCTGCGTTCATTGAGGCATAATGAGTTGAGTCCTCATGGTGTCTCGCTGACGCTGTATTGAGGTTCGCCATGGCTTTCGTCTCTTCCGATATAGCTGTCAAGATCGGGAGAGCTCTGAGGTACTTGTCAATGGTGGCAGGTTTCTGTGTGATTCCAGCGAAAAGCTTCATCTTTGCATCACGATTGTAAGTCTTCTCAAGAGCCATATCTGTCCACACCCCGTTATACTGCCCCGAACACTGATAAACTGTGAATTTCCCCTCCCTGAAGGCCTCGGCAATGCTTGGTGCAAGGACTGGCAAAGCCCTCATGGCGTCCAGGTAATGAGGAAGGCAAGACACATACTTGTAGTGACCAGCTGCAACAAGATACGGCATCATCTTCTCCACTTCTGCTAGATGTTCATCCCATAATCCTGCACGCTCGGCATGAATGAACCGCTTCATGAATCATGATTATGACCATATCCATGTACATGATCCACAGTCTCGAAGTTGGAGCAGTAATGGTCACGTCATACTCGTCCAGGAGTTCCAGAGCCTCTATGAGCGATGCTGTAGCGTCTGAGCATACAGCTGTCACATGCAGCGGGTCGTTGGTGGACAGAGCCTCCAGCATTTGCTTTACTTTACTTGCCAGTAATAACATCGTCTCCAAGCCCTTCTCTTCCGTGGCGAGCCATACCGCATCTATGCTTCGCTTCCATGCGGTATAAAAACTATGGTCTTGGTTTCCGGACTCGGAGCGTAGACATTTAAAAATAACAGGGTAGGCAAAACACTAATAATTCAGACACATGCTGTGATATCAAATAATTTTTTAAATTAACTGTAATTAAATGAGTACAAGAAATTATCTGCACAGTTTCTGGCTTGATGTATTAAATATTTTTTCACAGCAGCAAACTTCAAGTAAAAGCGTGCAAAAAATGACAAATGAGCATCGAAAAAAGGCCAAAAAGTCATAAATTTTGGACAAGTACGTGCAACTTAGTGCACTTAACAGTATTATTTGACTGCAAGTTACCACCTAGCTTCTCTGGGGTTAATAATATGGCCACAAAAGCACTGCAAAAGCTGGTGGTGGCCAAAACAGCAGAACCGGTTATTTTGTTAAAACATTGTGGAGCACGGGTGCAAATAAGGCCAGAATTTTTTTTGCAATGAAATTTCGGGAGCAGACAGGCCAAATACTACTCCCAAGGGTCCTACCTAATAGAAAAACGCAAATAGAAAAGTGTTGCTTACCATGTCAGGTTTAACCATTTTTAGTGGCTTTTCGGAACTCTGGATCCCAGACTATTAGAGCGTAAAAAATTGGTCTAACAACTCGACCAGTACTCGAGTACTCGAGTGATAAATTGCCCGGATGGCACAACCCTAAACCAATTTAAGTACTTACTACTTAGGTACGATACAGCGGAAAAGTTGTTTTGGATAGTTTATTATATTATATTATATTTAATTTACTCAGTTGTTACATTTTATCGGTACTGTCAACATAACATGTCTGTCACTAAGACGTTATTCGTACTCCGGAGTGCGCGTGATCCACTGGTTAGCCTATTCGCACTCTTGGCGATATTCGATATCTAATAGGTGGCGCTAGCGTTGCGGTACTAGTGTTATTGGACAGCTAAGCTTAAGCGCCGTCCCTTCATCTTTGACATCGTCTTGTCTGTCGTTATGGTCCATTGTGGTAATTAGTCATACTCCGCGTGGAGTGCGAATAGGCAGTGGTTATTATTAACCTTATCCACGCAAGGTGTTATCCGCCGTGAAAATTCACGGAAAATAAGTAAGCGTTTTCGCTATCTGCCGTGAATATTCTGTCTAGACGGATAGCCAGTAAACTAGGTCCGTCTACACGATTGCCCACCATAGCGAAAGCCATCGTGTCCCTTCTGGTACCTGCGGGACACGGCGGTTTTTGCTATGGCGACAACCGCGACTGACGACGTCGGCCGTAGCTTCACGGATCGCCAGTCCACCAACTAGGTCCTCAGGTCTAAGTAGACCATCACGGGCAGCCGTTGGCAATTTTTTTTGTAGGCACTTGCACCGCTGTCGAACTTATAATGTATATTGTACACTAATTTATGGTGTGCATTATTGTCACATAAATCTTTCGAAAATGCTAAACCTAACCCGATCGCTAACCCTAACACTAACCCTAACCCTAACCCTAACCCTAAACCTTATCCTTAACCTTTATATGTGTAAGCGAAAACCGTAATTTAAATATTAAGCACAAAATCGTACTATATTGCACGTGAAATTATCGCCCCCACGTGAATGTAAATGTTGCTTAGTGACACGTTTCTCGACGTCAATTTTAGTACAAACTTAGCTATAGCGGCCTGTTGTAAACGATGAAATCATGCTGAATAAGCGATAAAATAACACAGTAATAATTTACAGTATTAACTGAAAAAAGAAAAAAGTGTACAGTTGCAATTTTTGTACATATGGATTTTCACAGCAGATAGCGAAAATGCTTACTTATTTTCTGTGAATTTTCACGGCGGATATAATCTTCGATTATTCACACTCTGGAGGACGCACTAATAACCTCCGCCCATTCGCACTCCGGAGTGCAAATAAGGCCAGTCTTGTTTTTATATTGGGAATTCCCGGTATTCCCTTTGTCTAGGTATTCCCGGGTGTGGGTAAAATCCGTCTTGTGCGTCTGCGTCTAGTAACGTACTTACCAAATCAAACACTTAACATTAGTATATACCCTATTGTTACCTCTAACCTTACTGATATCATTTTTCTCTTACTCAAAACCGAACAATACCTGCCATAAACGTAACAGACATGGCTCCAGTGCATGTGTTATTTTTACGCAAAATAACGTAACTGACCCTAACCCTCACCAGCTCAAACCTTAGCCCTGACGCTGATCTTGAACGTAATGCTATCCCAACCTTAATTGCACTAGACGCACCAGATGAATATTACCCACACCCGGTATTCCCAGTACACTGCTGTTGTGCTGACAGGTTTGCTTTTTACTTTAAGGGTCTTAAGGTTAGGTCATAAGTTTGGTCTTAGACTAAGTTTACGTCATTATGATGTTATATTTAGTTGTAAGCTTATTAGACTAGTCTTTTAAATTTGACTTATGCCCAGTGGCAAAAAACTCAATATTAATACTTACAGAATTTTTTCACTAAGATAGCACTATAGCAGTCTTTATTGGTGCTAAGATTTTAACATTAAAGGTGGTTTATGCCAGCCTTCTCTGCATGTCAACTTCTGATTTGTAATGTTTGGCTATTAGCTGTCCTAATGTGTTGCTTGTGTTTGCACTTTTTTGTTGTACATTTGGTTATTAGCTAATAGAAAATGACATGTATGTTGTGTCTTTATTATGCAGATTAAACAATCCGATATGTTCAACATCACATGAAGCATAGAAGCAGTTAGTCTGCAAAATTTGTGGGAAACAGTTTTTACTTTTTCAGTAAACTTGAATCACATAAGCGCATTCATTTTGGCACACAGGAAACTGCAAGTGACATCTGCGAAAACCAAGCTTCTCATGTACATGAGAGTAATCAGCAAGAATTTGCCAGCAGTGCAAATAAAAAGCAAACTTCGAATTTACATTGCCATTTATCGCAAGAGGATGCTCAAGCACAAATTATGAGCAGTATCGATCTAAACCAATCTTTCCACTCAGATCAGAGTATCTCACAAGCAAATAGTCAAAAACAAACTTTTGGTAATGTCACCAAAAAGCAGATCCTCTGTTTTGACAAGCCTATAGAAAATAAGAGTGATCAGAAGCAGTCCGTGATTTCTGCAGACCAACCAATGTCTTCTCAGCAGTCAGCGTCACACAATAGAACAACACATATGTGTAGTGTATGCCGAGAAACGTTCACAAATTTTTCTGACCTTGAAACCCACTTGCACACTCACAGACATGAGGAAAACATTACGTGCCACATTTGCGGTAAACAGATTAGAAGGTGTTACCATTTCATCCGTCACGTGCGAATGCATGTTGGCAAAGAGTCGTTTTCTTGCACAGTTTGTGGAAAGAAATCCTACCGTTCAGATTTGATTGCAGATCATATGCGGACACATTCTGTCGAAAAGAGGTCAGCTGAAGTTACTCGTATTTCAAGTGAGAATGAAACTCCCTTACGTGCATCTAAAGTGCAGAAGCTTTCTCCGGAAGATCATGTGTCATTCACTTGTGACGCAAGCGAGAAAGGTTCTTCACACTTGACTATGTTTGAAGCACCCAAGTCTACTCATTCTGACAGGAATAAAATTACTGCCAGTGCAGGCAATAAACGTACTTTATATTCTGATCAACTGGCATTGCAGATTGAGAGTCAAGAGCAGGTTACTGATAATGTAAGCACAATCCAATTGCTGGGATCACGTCGGACTAAATCATTAGCATCAAACACAGGGCCTTTTAGCTGCAGCATCTGTGGCATAATGCTTGGAAAATACTTGGAACTGGAAGCTCACTTGCGTGTTCACAAACAGGAGGAAACATTTCTGTGCAACGTGTGCAACACTCGGATTGCACACTGTAACAATTTCATCCGGCACTTGCGCCTGCATTACAGCATCCCATTGTTTTCCTGTGGGGTCTGTGGATTACGATCCTACAACCCATGTGACCTTAAGAAGCACATGATGATTCACACTGGGGGACACCCATTTTCGTGCAGTGTCTGCAACAAAAAGTTCATGCGTCTGTCAAGACTTAATGCACACAAAAAATCCCAGGGACACGATGTTGCATGACCCGTGTGTTTGGGAACTTTTTCCCCGAGAACATTGTGTCACTTTTTTCATCTCGTACCTTTTCTGCTGTCCTGTAAAATCTTGTCATCATCTTTATATTGACTGTAGTGATATATGATGTCAGATTACACAAATTATCACATCACTACCACCATTATGTGTGAACATTAATTATTGGTGATAAATACTTGCTTATGGCAATAGTTATTGAGTTTTTATATTTGCGACAGCAGGTCTGCGTTAAGTTACTCAGCGCTGTCGGCAGCAAGAAACTAAATGGCCAAAAACCGACACCGCTGTCATTTTTTGGCCGTTAAGTTTCTTGTTGCTGGCAGCGCTGTGTAATTTAATGTGCAACGAGTACTGCTATAGTTCATCTTAGCCTTCACAATTCTGTCCATCCATCCGTTAGTAAGTAAGTAAGATTATTTAGAAGGCACAGTTTAACGATAGCCACAATGCACTGTGCTCTCAATGCCTGTCTTTAACTGCCGCTTAAACTAGAGCTGTCACAGTTGACGCGTTAATTAACGCGTTAATGCGTTAATAAATTAACGTGCATTAAAAAATTAACGCACATGCGATAATATCAAACTTTCCTGTATGATCGGCCACTTTCGAACGCGTCTTCTGTAACAAAATGTCAATTGATGCTTTGCTTAACGTTTAGGCCTAACGGCCGGCGTTCGCCTATGAGAGCATGTCAATATGTTGCACGCACGAGCCAGGAAAACAGTAATTTCTATGAAGCTCGTCTTGTGTTGTGACGTCTGGTAAGTGATATATGCAATGAACCTAATTTTACAATTGTTGTCGCGCGATTGAATTCACGGCGAAGAACCCTACATTTTCCATTTGTCGAATCATTTCAGTGAAAATTCCATATAAAATCAGCGGGTGTAAGTTTCTCTCAGACATATTGTGACACACATGCGAGGTTTATGGGAGAGGCGATGCTAGCTACCAAGTATTGAAAGTCGACAGACAGTAGGAATGACGGGCTTCTAAATGTGGAGTGTTCTCGTATGAGAACATTTTTAACGTCAGCGTGAGATGGCCAATAAAAATACTGTAATAGTTAAAAATTAAATAGTCAAAAGTTCTAAACACGTTTCAAAAATAAAAATTATATGTGTTTGTTAAACTTTTTTTTCATTTTTCTTACTTTCTATATTCTACAGGCGGGTCCCATAAATGTCTCAGGCCTGGGGTAATTTACCTCCTACTCTCCATTTCGACGGGACTAGGTGCGTTAATTTACGCGTTAATTAATGCATTAAAAAATTAACACACTGCGTTAATGCGTTAAAAAAATTTAACGCCTTGACAGCTGTAGTTTAAACTGTTCAAGTGCAGTTTGTCTCAGATGAGCTGGCAGACTGTTCCACAGCCGTCTGTCACACAGGTGGATCAGTCAAATATGGCACAAGCTAGGATCACCAAATATTCACTGTCGGCTGCCTGGAAGACAAGTTTCAGGATCCGTGAAGCTTTTCCATAAACTTGAAAGGGGTCTCCCTGAGCGGTGGCAGCAAATGAAGGACAGGTAGAAAAAATTTGTGATTTTTAGGTAATAAGTCGCTGTATCTCAGAAATGGTGCAAGACTGACAAGGTTACTATTAATCACAAATAGAAAGTCGTACATGCACTTTTGATTGGTACCGAAAGCAATGACTTTGGATGACCTTAAATGCCAAAATTGAATTTTTGTGAGATTTTGGCCTGCAACACACATTTCAAGCGTGAATTGTGCCAAAATCACTAGAGACAGACCAGGATAACCTGCATATGTAATTTTCAGCATTAAACATAGTTTTAACTAGTTTATATTTCGACCCCCTGCGTTTAAGGGATCCTCTGTACGGCCGTGTCAAATTCAAAATGTGCGCTTTCGGCCACTCAGACGGTAGCTGATGCACAAGACCAGTTATGCCCTCTAGTGACCGTCAATGCAACGCTATAGATACTAGTTTCCATTATCATCATCGTGCTGAATGTCAACACGATGACGAGCTGATCTGATTGGCTCGCAATGGGCCTTCATACATGCATCGCTGTCGCACATTCCCTTTGCATTAGTTAGGCTTTTCCGGTCCTCATTTCTGCTATTGACTGTAAAGTGACTGCAGTGCCACAGGCATTTTTTCACTTTAAATTTTATTGTATTTGTATTTGCCACTGCACAAAAGTGCTGTTATAAATACCATTCATAGAGACGGACAGTTGGATTTATGTCATGCACTTTTTTGACACATACAATATTTTTTGCACTACAAGCACTTTGAGTATTGCATATTACCGTTGAAGATTGTATTCAGCATGCTTGTACATATTGCATATTGCTATTGTGCTATAATTTGCTTGCTGTGGCCTAATTAACGTGCATTAAGCACTGCTGTCTGCAGAACTGTCACTCTTGTTATGTACGTTGTACAATGTACATAAGATTTTCGTCACTAATGGGGTGTTTACACGATCCAGCAAACTTCCAGCATATGTAATGCTGGATCGTGTAAACACCCTATTATTGTCAGACAGGGGTTTTGCTCCAAGTGGTCTAGAAAATGTCACTAAGCATGTGATTTCTTGACAGTAAATGAATTGATTGATTGATATGGTGTTGTTATGAATTGCCATGACATGGTTGAAAGCTCAAAGGTCGAGTTATCATACTGCAGGGTTCCCACTTTGGTCACAAAACAAAATTCAAGGACTAAATGTTGAAATCAGGACTCATCACTTAATGAATTGTGGCTGTAAAAACTTCAGAATGACAAGCGAGCATAGTGAACAACAAAGTTTGAAGAAAATGTGAAATTAAACCGTATAGTGCAAAATTTGCCTATGTTAATAATTTCATTAATCTTTTCCAGTTTTCCCCGATTTTTCCTGAAAAAATTACAGGACTATCAAGGACCTAGAAACTCAAAATTCAAGGACGCAAGGATGCATGATAATGCGTTGATAAGCTAACAGAGTGTTATGGACATCTGCAGATGTAGGCCTATTTTTGCCTGCAGTTGCATAGAAAAAGGCTAAGATGTCTCGTATAAAAATTTAAAAAAAATTAAATCCTTATGCATTTCTGCACACTGGTGATCTGCCACATATAAAACAGTAATGATGGGTGAAACAAATGGCTACAGGCAGGTTAGTGCTACACACTTCAGGTTATGTAAAGGGTGGGCCATAAAAACGTTGCACTTTACATGTGTCCATATCTTCGCCAGTTAATGATCAATTTACTGACACACACTGCAGACAATTGGCCACAATAAAAATTTGTTAACCAACCAAAAGCTGTCACTCAGTGCCAGCGGTCACTAATGCACTGGTGAAGCTTGACGCTGCACAAGTGTGAAGTGCAAACAACAACTCTGCAAATTACTGACTTTTTTTAGTAAAGTTTAACATGAGCATTACCTTACATATCCACAGCAATGGTTAGAAATATCTGAGACTGGTTTTACAGTGAATGGACCATGTTATGGCCCCTTGATAGCGCACTTTAACAACCTGACTTTCTAGATCTTAAAACAATGCGGAAAACACGGCACACCTGTGCGTGACGACCATGCAAAAGAAGAATAATTATCGCTGGCACATGACAATGAAATCGTGCAAACACTGCCATCGAGACTGCCAGTCTTTCAGCTCACGGGTGAGATGGTGTCAATCAAATAACCCAGGATAGCAGCCTTATGTCAACAAGGCAGTTTACACTGGGACCAGCACACATTGCTTTAACTCATTTGCAGGAAACGAATCAAATATGAAATGTATACTGTTTACGTATTACAGTGGGGTAGATTTTTTTTCTGGCAACACTAACCAGCAACTAGGGTGCGATGAACAAGGGAGGTTTTGTAACCAGAAACAAATTTTACATTTGACAAGACATCGAGTATTTGCAGGATGCATGACGATTTAGTGCAACTGATGTTTCACAACGAGCACAATGCAATATCCCTCATTGTCATCGTAAACAGCATAGCAAACATAAGAAAACACTTAAATGATTCTGGGCTTGTATCACTATGCAGTTACTGAATAAATTATTGTAACTTAGTAATAAATAACCCAAACGAGCAGACGTCACCAAGAATGTCTCAGTATAATAGTCAGTTATCAATCACGTACTCTTGCAGGCTCAGAAACTCAGATCAGACTAGCAAAAACAACTACGATTCCACATTCTATATATGAACTCCGCAGATTACTCCCAAAAGGACAAAAACCGAAGAATATACCGTGGCACAACACATTACCAACGAAAATAACGAAAATAATCTGTAGTGATTACACAGGCCACAGAATAAATATCTGTACAAATTTTAGTCTCTGTTCATCTGCAACAGTTCAATTTGACACATACAGACAGCTGCAAGTATGTGCCTTACAAACTGTACTTTCTATTTACTACTGACACTATGCAATTCAGCAAAAAAAAAACGATTATGATTATGCAACAGCTGTGGAGGATCATCATTAAACTGACACACAATTCGTCAAACAAGCAGAAAACAAATTGATGCAAATGCGAGAAAAATGAAAAAAACAACAACAATTTTGGAGACTCGTGCCATGAAAGCGAGAGCTGCAAATAATCAGATGAATGCCGAGCAAAACTTCTCAGGCGGTATGAGCTTTCAATGTTATTGGATTAATGCTGCGAAAAAACTCTGGGCTAACATCATTTCCTCTCAAAAGAAAAGGCACTATATGCTGACCCCATTATGTACCTTTGGCACGTGCACAGCTCAACATTTACACCTGTGCAATAACCGACTATGCAAATTAGCAACTTGCGCACAACAAATGAGCTGAACGGTTTTAGCTTTGGATATGGGATAGCTGGGAACGGAGATATTACCTAGGTGGCCTATATGTAGTAAACGCATTAACATGCACGGGAACTGATGACAAGCCAACTATCAATAACAAACATGAATACTGATTCCAGCTTAAGTCCTATAAACAGCAAGAACAGTGGAATAAACAACGTCTGTTGAACTGCATTCTGGACAGATAAACCTTACAGTTTCAACCTAGCTATGCTCACTATAGCAGCGGCCTAGCACAGCAGCAACATCATTAGCTGTATCAACGAAGCTGGGTTGGTACTGAGATAGGTGACTGCAGGTATACCATCTTCATATTCAAGCCACCCAGGCCAACTCAGCCTGGCCAACCCTCTTTAGATAGGCAAAACGAGTAAAGGCAATGGTTACGGCCCTCACTAGGAAAGAAACGGCGAGTTCTGCTTAACAGAGGTCATCACCAGGGCTACTGACATACTGACCTAGTCAGTTAAAGGTGCTGGATTATAACAGAGCCAAGTTGGATTATCCATTATTGGCCATCCAGCCAACTTGGGTTGCATGCTAACATAATTAGCTCAAAACACTGAAAAGGGGCATGAGCTTCCACACAATGGACCTAGCTGTCTATGCAAAATCTTCTTCTTCTTCTATCCTCATGATAATCGTGTTTTGAGGCAACTTGGGTCTGACAACTTTAAGGCACCTGACTGAAAAAAATCCCAACTGCAATAATCTAATTTGTAAGCTATGACGATAGGGAATGGAATAATCTGAATGACCACAACCAATGGTTACCAGTTTTGAACAGTTTTTATTTTGCCCAATTCAGCAGACTTTTCGTTTAAGAGTTTAGAAAATGCAATTAAATTTGCCCTGTTCCCAATAGTGAACTGCGTCAAACACAAGACATCAATGTTGCCTTGACAACAGTTCTTTCACTTAACTCACATTGACAAAAATATAACATCACAAGCAGCACAAACAGCCATGTAACAAAACTAAGAAACGCACTGAAAAGTTGCTGTCATTCGTAAACACTAAACCATGTATCAAATTTTCACATGGTTCCAACTACTCTGCAGAGTTCATTTTCCCTAATTTTTCCCTGACTTTCCAGAACAAAATGAATCGTTTTCCCTGACTAATTCGTTCACGCAAAATACCAATGTCGGTTTTCAATCGCAATCACACTAGAAACAAGGGTGGCAGAACAAATTTAAAAGTGGAGGTACAGATAATCTGCAAGCAAAGTGAGCAAGAAATATTTGAACTAATTTTTTACTTTTAAATTCCCCGACCATCGGAGTTTTCCCTGACTTTGGATGGATCACTTTTTCTGCTCCTCTGATTTTCCCCGACTTCCCCTGACCGTAGGAACCATGTTTCATGGTGCTCCTGTTTTTCAAACCAAGGTGGCACATATAATGGGCAAATTGGGCATGCTGTGTGTCATTCTGCAAACGAAGCAGAATTATGTAACTGCACAGTCACATTAACTGCTACGGTTGGGTTGGTGGGTTGGTGTAGTGGTAACGCGTTTGATCCGATCAACGAAGTTACTGTACGCCTGTGGGCAGGTAAATCATCTCGGTATGTAACCAGCCGCCTAGGTCAACTCAGCCTTGCATCCCTCCGGGGTATTTAATCGAGTACCAACCTATCTGGCTGATGTTAAGGTGGGGCACGTTCACCTGTGTCGGGTGGCAGGTAACACTGTGTGATCCCATACGGCAGGTGACGCTCCGTAGCTCTGAGATGGGCACCTCATTAAGGGCTATATCACCACCTTTAACCTTTTTATTTTGTGCCACCAGCACTGCTTTGATGCCGTACAGTTACTAAAACCCAAACAAAATTTTTTTCTGGCTTTGCTATTGTTCTGCTGCCGAATTAAATGCTTCAAAGGATGTAACTTATCCTATTCTGAAGCCACCGGTTAACACTGAAGAAACTACAAGAATGTATGAAATGGATATAAAATTATGTTTGCTGGAAATAAATGAAATATGAAAATAAAATGTAAACTATTTCACCATCAGAGTGGGGTAGCATAATCTTTCAAATTAAACTGCAAACTATGCAGATGCACATATGTGCAATTTACCTTGTCAAATTTAATTCAAACCGTCAATCTACTACCAGAAAATTCCATCTTACGAATGACAACCAGTATGGCTAAATAACAAAAAAAGGAAAAAAAGAAAACGTAGCTGTAAAACCCAATGTGAAGGAGCAACTTGCATATGTTGCAATACTTTGAGACAGCATTTTGAATCACACAACGAGCACAAACAACGAACGCAGCAAACAACGTAACAGTTGCCTCTCAAGCATTTGTCAGCAACGAAAGACGCATGGACTAAAGTAAACTAGCGACGGGTCGACACTCAGTTGCCGGCAATGGCAGCTTCCATGAAACCGGCAGCAACTGTCATGTCAACGACGGCGTCCAGTGTATGTGCGAGCTGGTCCCCGACCTCCCGATACTGACTCAGCTCAGCAGGCTGCGATGACACGGAGTTAATGTGACTGACGTGTTCCGGGACAATGTCCAGCAGTGTGGTGAGAAAGTCTTGCAAACGCTCACGCTTCTTCTCTGCACATCAGTTACACCAGGCCTATCATTCGCACATCGAAGCATACAGCGTATATTGACAGAGATAAAAAATGCCTGAATGTTTCACTGATTAAATGTTTCAATGATTACATCTTTGACAGTTATTATTTTAACTGTCAGGCAGATGGAAGTGGCTCTGAGCGTTAAAAACTGGGCGGGGCAAGAATTTGCAATTTTCTGACAAATAGCTGGCACTTTCTGACAGAGATTGATTACGGATGCTCACAATTTCAATTTTGCCCCTAGATTTTAAATTTTTGCCAAAATAGGAATTTTCAGCCCTGAATTTGGCATTTTTTGACAATAAGTTTCTGACAAAAACACAATTTTCAGACATCTGACAATTTTTTTCCCATGGGAGCATATTTCTGAGTTAGAAGCCAACTCAAAAGCGACAGACAAGTGAGACCCATTATATGGCCTATTAGGATGACCAAACAACAGGATGCTTGGATAAGTTCCAGCATGGACAGTGAGATGTGGAAAAGATGGTAACAGACCAGGATGATCTATGGAAAGCACTTCACACCAACATCCGCGGACGTCGTCGACGGCATCGCGATCAGCCGCCGCAGTGCTGCACACGAGCTGGTAGAAGCAAGGCAGGAACAGCTTCTGCAGCTCAGCAAACAGCTGGTCGATGCTGTCCTCGGTTTTAAATGATTCCACCGCAAGGTCGTTCACACTCTGTATAGTACAACCAGGCTACAGCTAGCAGAGCCGTATTTAAGAGACCTCCCCACTCCCCGAAATGCTCGAAATTTTTACATTTAATATGACAATTTTGCATACTACAGTTCAAAAGTTTTTTTCTACTCACTTTGCTCTCAGATTATGTATATGTCTACTTTTGAATTTGTTCTGCCATTCTTGCTTGCCTTTACTGTTTAAACTGCATGCACAAAATTTGGTCCTGAAGTTGATTCTTAAGAAAACAACTAAAATTGTTGCCACCAAATTTAAGGTTAAAATGCACCTAATTCGATTTTGGCTAGGGTTCTGCTCCAGACCCCACTGGGGAAGCTCACGGCATTCGCCTGATCCCCTAGCTGGATTTGAAGGGTCCTACTTCTAAGGAAAGGAAAAAAGAGAAAGGGGAAGAGGAGAGAAAAAGAAGGGAAGTGTGAAGGAAAAGGGAGGGGAAAGAAAAAAGGAGGGAAAAATCAACCCTCTTTTCCCCAAACAAAAATTCTGGCTATGGCCATGACAGCTAGTCACCACCACAGGCCTAGCTGATGGCATGCAGATAATATCGCGAGGAGTGAATGACAACATCATCCTATGTGTTGTCAATGACATTTCAAGGAAGTCGAACAAAACATCTCTACAAAACATTTCTAAACAACGCATTTTCCCAGTGTCTCAATAAATGTTGGTTTACAGTTTGTTACTAAATAACATGTATTTTTGCTTGCTTAGTTCATTTCGTAACAAAATAAATATTTAACATTTTAAAACATTTCTCATTTTGAAGAACTTCGTAGATATGACAGATACGATAATACGATGTTCTGCAGTTCTGTCCTCGATCAGTATTAACAAACAATATGCGTCCTTGTAATGATTTGCCATATTACAGCATGCTAGAAATTGTCAGTATTATTGTTGTCATTCACCATGGCATCCCAGGCGGCACTTGCAGATTAGCTCATCTATCGACATCTGACACATAAAGAAGTGGAAAAAACGTTCTTTTCTGAATTACACATCACATAAAATGCATCAAACAGAATTCAAAAAGTTACCGTAGGTATGATTTATGCAATATTTTACTTCAGGAAGGGTGTCAGGCCATAGAGCCGTACTCCACAGTTTAGTTCTAGCCACAAGACTATAATGGAATAATTCTCGAAACAATTATATGGACATAGCAGTGGGTAGAGCCAAAAAAAGTTACTATGATATACATACGAGAAGGCATCGTCGCCGATAGTAAGCAAGGATTCGAGCGTCGAGAGCCACGAATGATGAAGAAATCTTCTCCGTCTCCCTCAGGCGATCGTTCATTTGATATGCTATGTTTAGAAACGGCAATGCTTCCATGTACCTGCAGCACATTTCACGTCACTTTCACTAACAGTAAGTGACGATGCAAAACACGGTTGCAGGGTTACCACTTTCTAGACTAAATAAAATTCCCTGACATCTCCCTGATTTTTCCAGTAGGGCAGGCAAAGATTAAACGCTATGGTCAACAATCGTTGCTCCACATTAATTAAAAACCGGCAAAATAGCACGAGCTTTCAGGATTCATCACTTAATAAATTGTGGTTGCCACTCTAGCTGCTCTAACAACGAGTGTAGCAAGGAAAAATAAAAAAAGCAAGATAAAGATCATATAGTGCAAATATGCACACTGTTTATACTTTATACTTTCATTAATCTTTATTACAGTTTTCCTGGACATTTCACTAACTTTTTAATTTTCCCTGTTCTCTGACAATTCTGAAATCCCCTGACTTTTAGAGGTTTTCCAGGTGAGGGTCAACCTGACTTGATAAAAGCAATAAACACAGCATCACACTACACAAGCAAATCATCAATCACCATATGCAACGTATTTGAAACGTAAAAAAAAATCAACCAATGCAACAACACTGCTGGAAATTTTCGTCCAACCTCTTAGTATGGAACGCTCGAACGCCGCTGACAAATGCGAACACTGTCTCGCGGAAGCTGCGATATTTCTGGTGCCAGTGCTGCACAGAAATGAACAGAGCAGTCAGAACGAGGTATTACACAATAGGCAGAGTTAAAACAAACGTGTACAGCATGAGCTCTCTGTACAATACAAACAGTCCAAGTTCTTCTTTTCATTACTGACCACTACCTGGGGCTGCATAAATTCAATGACCAAATGTTGACCAAACTGGTATGGCCATTTGGCTTCATGGTAACTCAGTGCTCTCTGTCAACAATCCGGCCTGGTAAGCAATCTTACTATCGTGCACAGAAAGTCTGTTTGTCTGTCATACCCATCTGGCACTTTCTGTGTCACGAACCCAGACTGGCATTTGAGTCATTGGGTAGGCACAATCGATACTGCAAATAATCATGTTCATCTTTACGAAAGAAAAGCTGTGTTATATGACACAGCATGATAGCAGCACATTGGTCCTGTGAGTCGCACATTCTGTCAACTGACAAAAAACTATCGACGCAAGAATGGTAAGATCAAAACATTAGGATGCACTGCTCAGCGGTGGGAGTTAAGCCTAGCCGAAAAATTTGTTTCTTGAGAAGCATCAGTGGTAGATAGTAACTGGCATTTGCACTCCGCTGTCTTGTACACCATTCAGCCACATAACACAATGTAACAGTCATCATTACATCAGTACTTTGGAAGTTATCACGACAACACAACAAGCACGGTACAACCTGACAAGATGTCGCAATATCAGTCTGCTGATCAAGCAGTTTACGCTTTTCGCATATGGCATCCCGAAGCAATTTCGCACTAGGAACAAACAACAATCGACAATACACCACTACTGGCCAGCAAAAACACAGATACTATTGCTATTTTCAATTCTACTTTGAACAATAATCCGTCACTTAAGAACTAGTGCAATGTTCCCTACAGACTACAGAGACTGCCAATGCACTAAAAAATTAAACATCCAAACAGATACATTATTTGCTTATTTCAACAACTGTCATGATGTATAAAGTAAGTGCAAAAATCACTGTCACGAGCGAGACAAGAAGCCCAGCTGTCACTAGGGAGGGCCGACCATTTCTGAGATATGAATAGGAC
>Ga0209671_1002013_pt1 | contig 18034 bp, 9 predicted proteins | sample WorMetHERISLAND2_2_FD_187401 | JGI IMG/M metagenome (GOLD analysis project Ga0209671, IMG submission 187401) | Marine gutless worms symbiont microbial communities from Max Planck institute for Marine Microbiology, Germany - Olavius geniculatus... | ecosystem: Host-associated > Annelida >...
GGTGTATAACACACCCAAAAACTAAAATAAAACCTAAGGATAATGTACAAAAAGTAGAAATTACTCAGAAATAAAAAGCTCGCTGAAACAGTAAAGTTTCGTTTGAATGATAGTGAAACGACCGGTAGTCGAGCCAACCACCTTTCAAACGTAACTCCAACGTACTAAACGTTACGCCGCCAAGCCAGGCCACCAGCAAAATTTAATAATTTAGAAATTCAAAGACACGATAAAAGCAATAACGTAGGCATATAGTCAAACACTACGTCAGACAAGCATAATTATACCGTTGGCTGGAAGGCTCCGGTAGCGCTGATTCTCGCAGATACAAGATCGAAGCTCGGAAGACAATCGGACAACGGCAGCGCGGCGGGCAAATTGACCGAGGAAAAGCTGGAAGCCGGAAGACTGTTGGCAGCGAGATTTGACGGGAAATGATTAGGAGTTTGTGTCAGTTCAGCAGAATTCACTGAACGTCGCAGCAGAGTGGCATCGTACAACACTTTCTGTATATACGTCCACAACAGCGACAATATATGACACAGCGGTCACTTCTGTCGATGAAAACTGTGCACTCATCACTTCTCTCTGCCTTTCTGTCTGTATGTTTATCTTTCTGCAAAATTACTCGAAAATTCAACCGGTTGTGGGTTTAAAAAGTTAGGCGGAGGCTGGACAAAAACTTACAATTACGCAATAGCAAAACGAACATGCACTTTGACAAACTCTAGAATGTAGAACCTAGCTATTTATTCGGTTTCAAGATCATGGGTCTAGGGTCAATGTCACACGGGTTTACCGGTAGTTTCGGATTTTTTAGCACTGGGAAATAAAGCAGTGTTTGTTATTAGAATTAGCAGATTACAGAAGAGTTAAGACCAGATTTGCCTGAAACAGGAAAGGTTACATTTTGGCAAAATCCACCTAGACATAATTTTCCCGGACATAATTCCCCGAACATCCTCTTCCCGGACACAGCGTTCTTGAATCTAGATACCCCCGAAAACACAATCCCTTATGCAGACATAACCCCCGCCCCGGATTTACGAAATGTTGCACAGGCATGGCCTGCGGGCAGTACTTAGCCTTTACCAAGACATGACTCTGAGATCTTTAGCTATTATTACTAGTCAAATTAGAATTAATTCAATGCTTTCTTTTAGCGTCAGGGACATACCGGGTCGAGAGCAGGCATGTTCTGCAGTGGATGCTGATGATGATGAGTCTGTGCAGCTGTAAAAATGAACGGCGTCTGTGCAGTCAGCATCCCTGACCGTGCACGCGTTGTAGCGGCCAATGCTGTGCTGCTGGGTGGAGGTAGAGGCAACAGTCCTCGGTCTTGTAGGAACCTCGTGTTCAGCTCCTGCTGCAGCCGCGTCACCAGCTCAGCATCTAAGTCACACACACACACGTCAGCTTATCTCAGCCTGGCCATCCCTCACGGGAATGGGGTTTACTTCTGTACACCGGTTTACATAGGTAAATTGATGTACAGTGCTCATCAATAAGATATTGTATAGGCTTAAACAGAGTGGCGTAACCAAAGGGCAGTAGAGAACGGCCGCCCCCAGCTTCAGTTGTAAATGCAAGTTTGTGCCTTAGAACTACCGTAACGAAACCGTAACGAAATGCAACCTCAGGGTTTTGTCATGTCCAAAAGTCGTTTTGGGTCGGGTATTCAAACCGATTTTTGATCACTGCAGACTGCTGAGAAAGCCAGTAGTCTATTTCCCAGACCCATTAGTTGGTGGGAGGAACTCGCCGCCGTCAAAAACCACAATCCCATTATAGCATCCCCAACTCCAATTTCTGGCTACATCTATACGTGAAATATATGTCACCGTCCGTGCTCATGTGATAATAATAGCATCTGCAATAAACACAAGTAAATAAGTAAATAAGCACGTAACTAATTAAGCAAAACGTAAAATCATACATCAAATAACGTTGAAACACCTACAGTAAGTTGTAACTGCACTACTGATAATGTATTCTGCCGTTTGCTTACTTCCTGTGAAAGTAGCAAGTGGTTGTGACGTCATCAAGCCCGGTGGAGGTGGTAAGCCGGGAAGTGAGAGAGCAGCGGGAACAGCAGGAAGAGGAGGAATGACTGGAGATGGAGCCGCAGCTGGTGGAACGCTGAGTGGTGGAAGTAGTCCTGCTGGAAACATCTTGGAAGATGCTGGATAGGCTACAACACGTTAACCGTCACCCTGCAGTGGAAGGCTTATAGGTAATTTGCTGCTGCTGCTGCTGATGATGATGATAACGGCTGTGGATGTCGTCTTTCTGCCAGCGATATCAATGAAATAACGATCTGAAACCAACAGATAACAATAACATGTAGAAACGAATCGCTTCAGTCACGCGTATACACACAAATTAGTTCACGCAAATGCACAAATACTGCGCCGAGATAAAAAAATAAAATGCGTGGGGTGTCTGAGCACACAAACAGACTGTACTAAAAGAGGGGCGACACGCGTTGAAAATGAAGAAAAGCCAGAGCCTAGAACAGGAGCGGAGTCAAAACTCAAGTGGCCTGAGAAACAGCTGCAACGTTCCGATTGGACGTGGACATCGTTTACTTCACTTTTTTGCAATTTAAGGGGTTTGCTGGACAAATTAAAAGTGTAAAACGTCAACGCAGCAAAAGCTCTACATTCACAATTATTAGTGGCTATAACATCTCACCTAAGGTGCTATGGCAGGATGACCACAAAAACACCTCGAGTTGATCAGACTCTGCAGCAGCGATGCAGCATCGAGTGCAATGCAGTAGCTGTTGGCCTACTCATGGAAGAGAACCATGCCATCCATGGCCTACGATTATAGCCAATGGGCAAGCTGATCTCATCGAGTGCGGAATACTAGTCCCGCAGCGCTGTACAATGAGAATGAACGAAAGAACGTATAGCACCGCCACCGGCAAGATTCCAATTTGCACTTGACATTTCCGTCTTCAGACAGCTCGTCAGTTAACCATTTGTTCGCAGGGGCGTCATTTAGGCGGGTGGATCCCCAAGGTTTTGTGATTTCACTTTTCCCTGAGTGAGTCCTGCGTAAACGACTGACGACAAATGTTTGACTTTAACTGTGTAAACTGCACGAAATTTAATCAGTTGACTTTCAGGAAAATTATTCAAATCTTTGCTACAGAATGTTAGGCCTACATTTCAAGCCCGAAATGCACTAAATTCGATTTTGCATAGGGCTCTGCCCCAGACCCCTCTGAGGAGCTTACAGCTCCAGACTCCCTGGATTTAAGGAGCTCGATAAGAGGAGGGGAGAGCAGGAAAGGAAAAAGAAGGGTACAGAAAAGAGGAAAAATAAGGGGAAGCTAGAAAAGGACAGGATAAGAAAAAAAAAGAAAAAAATGAAATTTCAGACTCTCCGATGATTTACTAAAACCATCCCACTGTTTTTTTTTCGTTTACAGGCTGCCTACATGTACAACTGTTGCACAGCTGTTACGCAACAATTGTGTCCTCAACAGTTGTATTAAGTTTCTATCAACTTTGGGACTGCAGACGCAACTATAGCGATTGACAATAATTCGACACAACATGCTGAAAATGCATCGAAGCAAAACGAAGCAAAAATATCACCCGGCCGTTCTATATAGACCGCATTGCGGGTCCGCGTCCGTCTGTCGTGCATCAAAGACTCCAAAATTGATAACGAAAAATCGTAGGCCTATAGAAAAACCAAAATTGGTGCGAACATGCACCGATGCAAAAGTGTGCCAATTTTCAGCGCAAAACCGCATGTCATCACTGGCACTGGACACTCATTCAAATGAGGAAATATTAACATTTCGGTAAAAGTTATGTCTGTTTATGTTTTAAACTGTGTCCATAGGTTGTATACTTGTAAATATGTCATTTATAGGCTGGTCATTCTATGTTTGTGGTAGATGTTTTTTTAACTGTACAGTATGTATGTGTATTTTCTCTCTCTCTCTCTTAGTATTAGGTTGTGCTGCTTTGATGCGAAATAAAGTATATAAAGTATATCGATATCGCAACACGGTTCACGGCTTGTCGGTGTTTCGGCTCATCACTAGGAAAGAAGCGATTGAGCGATGTCGAAATGCAATAGAGTAGTTTTACGCACCGTCGCCAGGCGACATCATCGAATCACTGACAAGCCGAGAAGTCGTCTAGTCGCTTTCTTGTCTTCGGTGTGAACAAGAAATTGCAGCTAATGCTCACGAGACGCGCAAAAGCCTATAGCAGTTCCTGTTCGCAAACTATCAGTCTATTTCCAGCCATTTCGTCGCAGTTCATTCATGGAGTGTGCGCTGCAGACGAAGATCGCAAAAATAAATAAAACAACCCGTATTTTGGAAGTTCAGGGTCTTTCAAAGTCATCAATGTTGATACGACTAAAAAGCTCGTCAGTAGTGTTTGTTGTGATAGGCAGCATGCCCATGCCTATCTGCAACCGATTTGACGAAAGACTGGCCAACAACGGTAAAATAACAATTTTTACGGGGGTACCGCTCTTTGATGACTTGCGCAGGTTTCCTTGAGCCTAGAAAATTGAGACTTAGATCGTCTAAATCTACGTTCAATGCTGAATATTTCATATGCAGCTTCTCAATGTCTGTCTCAATTGATTTTGACGCAGTTCGCTCTTGAAATGTGTCTCGCAGCCCGAAATCGCCAAAAAATCTATTTAAAAACCCCTATTTTGGCGTTCAAGATCATCCAAGATCATTGAATTTGGTGGCAATCAAGAACCAGTGTAGGACTTCCTATTAGTGATTAATAGTAAGTTAAGCCCTATCTCTCACCGTTACTGAAATACAGCGACTAGTTGGTTAAATTCTACACCCCTCTTATTTAGCGCCCTCATTCGGGGTAACCCTTCCAAATTTATAAAAAAAAGCTTTACGGTTTCTAAAAGTAGAGTCTTCCAGGCAGCCGACGGTGAAGATTTGGTGATTCTAGCTTGCACCGTTTTTGACTGATCCACCCCTGTGATGGACAGACAGGCGGACAAAATTGCGATGGCTAAGACGCGCTAAAGCAGTAGCTGCTTTTGCGTGTAAAAACCGGGCAAAAGAGCATCCTACATGCTCTGTATCGACGTGGGTAGACTGTCCTGATCCCGAAACGGAAGACTGCGCATTGCTTTTGCCTCGGTCTATTACGCTTGCAAACTTGGCCTTGACTCTTTTAGACCTGTGTTATAATTGCAAGTTCATTCAGCCACTCTATCGTTCCACCCAGCTTGTCCCTAGTGGTCATACCCACTACAACAAAGCATACCCGACTGTGTCACAGCTGATTCATTCGATTTCGATGTCTGTCTCCGAATCTCGACAACACGGAGCCACGCTTTTCGTCCGGGAAACCCCCAAATGACATCACACCGGCGTGACGTCACGGCCAGTCAATATCACGAACGGTAAACTGATACTGAGACACAATCGGCAGCGGACATGACGACAAATTATAGGCCTAGCTGTGCTGTAAAACGCAGAATTCCGCAACTTTCCTATGTTCATACACAGGCTGCCTGGCCTGAAATTAGGTCTATGGGGTATTTAGACTAAGGACGAGCAGCGGATCTTGGAAACGAGTTCTGTAGAAGGCTCCAGCTGTAGCTTTTTTGTTAACTGATGCTTCGGAAGCAAAATTGTGCAAAGTTTCACCGCCAAAAGCCCGACGCATGACAGGTTTGCCAATTAAACAAACCATATACCATACCAAACCATAACCACTATATACCTGCCACCCAACACATGTGACTGTGCCCCGATTTAACACCAGCCAGACAGGCCGGTACTCGATTTACCTGCCCTGGAGGGATGAAAGGCTGAGTTGTCTCGCAAGCTGTGGCTGGGGTCACAGTAACTAGTCGGTGGTCATAGTCACGGAGTTGATGAGAGGCGAAGGAACAAAACAAAGCCTTGATTACAGGCAGACTAAAGCGGAGTTTTCACCCAACGCAACGTACGCAACGCAACAAACGTAACGTACGTAACGCTACTGACGTAGATTACGCAACGACCGCTTTTATCCTTGCGTCCAGTCAACTGCGTTTGTTACGCACTGTCTCGCGTGCGTATACTGCGTTGCGTTGAATTGAAACCCTGCTTAAATGGTAACGACAGCGAAGACGTTTGTTGACTCATTATGCACGCCCTAACGCTCTGGTCCCATTGTGGAGGAGGCTAACATGGCGATTTATGGACCGAGAAAGAGAGCCAGCAGAACGACTGGCAAGACAGCCACAGACCCGTTGCCACGCACCAGGAAAAGCGGTAATGGTTCTAAGAAAAAGTGGGGGCCGTCCCGAACTCAGCTGCTTAATTTACTTCAGTCAGAGTTCAAAGCCGGATCCAGTGAATAAGAATGGACAACGTGGGCAGCTGCTTAGGGCATCCACAAGTAGCACAAAAACGAAAGCATTTTTGTTTGATTATTTTTGTTTCATTTTCTAAATGTAAATGCGTTTAGACTCAACAAAAATACAGAGAATAAAAATCCATTTACCCAACCTAAAACATTGTAAATTGAGTTAAAATTAAAAATCTGCTACATTTCCCTAGAAATTGTATTATTCCCAGAAAATGGTTTTTATTGGAGCACCCTATAGTTTGTTGCACATCTTGTCTTCTTCTTTATTTTCAGTATTATAAGACAAGGGGCCTCTACTACTGCACACTGTTGCCCCGGGGTAAGGGTTCCACATCTGGCCCTGCGAATTTGCTGGACGTTATACATTTTTGCTATTTGAATTATAATTATGTACAAAAACAGTAAAACCATTCCTTTTAGTACACTGGAAGTGACTGTAAATTTGTAACTTTCTTAGCTACAGAAACTATTGCAGAATAACATTACAAACAACAGATAGGCTAAGAGAAAAGGCACAACAAATTTGTAGGCTATGCTAAAATATTGTTAACGCTATATGCCACCACATCAGTAGCTTTTATGTGACATTTTCCTAAAAAGATGGGAAACGTACTGTATTCGTATTGTCAAAATGAATACACGTGGAAAAGTGGGACGGGCCCCCGCGTCTCCGCTCTACTCGATAGCGCTATGGTAACGACGTTAGACGTTACACTAATGAAGCCTGGCTGTGAATACGGCGCTACGAGTGCGATCTGCGGTGCTCAACGCCGCACGTGGTCGCTCGGGCCAATCCGGCAGTTCGTCTCAGCGCGCGCGCATTGCCGTGGCAACGCGACGACGCGGGTGGTCTCTGGGGCGGTGTATTTGTTATTGCGGCTGCGACAAGGAAATTGAGAATTGCCGCTAAGTGACGGATGTGAGGGACGATATTAAACGCAGCTTATGTACCGCACGGTGGCCGGCGGGCACGTTGCCGCAACATGCAATGCCTGGAGGGGCATAAAGTTGCTCGATTTTGGAAAAATAAAAATAATCTATTTCCCAGTCAGTTTTGTTCGATATCGAAGCAAAACTGTAACACAAAGCTGGCCTTATATCCATTTAGGCCTACGCCTATACACTAGGCGTATTAAGCATATTTGTATTATTTGGCCTGTAAAACAAATGTACGGTAGGGCCTACTGTTTGTCTGCATCTTGCACAGATGCAGTAGACTTACTGCATATGTTAACTAATTAGCATGTTAATTAACATGTTACTGCATGTTAACTAACTATGCATGTCTACTAATTTAAATTTTTGACGATTATTATACCGAGTGGTTCCAGTAGCTAGCTACCGGTGGGTGTCAAGTTTGATAGGCCCCTAAACCGACCTTTCGGCAAACAGGCATGCAACGAACGTCCTTGCAGCTGGAAGAAAGTTTAAAGAATCGATGTAGGCTCTCCCAGCGGATCCCTGGCCGCAAACGAATTTTGATTCATTTACAGCTCTTAGCACGCATATGGTAACATTTAATTGGGGGCAAGAGGGCGTCGTGGGTTAAACAGCTGCAGAGAAGCGTGAAGTTGCAACTCGCAATTTCCGACAGCCAGCTGCAAATTCCTCACAGATGAGATGTATGTGCTCTAAATTTGAATTCTGCCTGATTTTGGCTCATAAATTCTCCCAAAACAAGAAATCTCCAGCCCCAAATTTTGAATTTTTATAAGAAAATTTTTGCGACAGGCTAAATTTTATGAAGTGGGAAAGAAAATTGCGCCAATGCCCCACCCCCTCTGCCATGACGCCATGATGCAGACTGGTGTGTAAAGCTGTCTGTTCATATGATCGTCGAGGTCGACCGCCTGTCCGTGTCCCTGTTCCACTGTCTGTCTGTCGGTCAGTCCCTCGCGATTCACTGGCGACCACATCCCACTGCTACGGGCTCATTGTCTTTGTTTACCGCCGGCGCCGTGCGGTCACGTGCTCGGTCATGTGTCCCTGATGGCGCGCCTCGCCGGGCGTCTGATCGACAGAGGTGTGCGCAACGGGCTTGTGGACAGCGGATCCGCAGACGGATCGGCGGACTCCGCGTAACAGATTTTACATACACAACTCGTACATAAGTCATAGACGCATGCATCAAACTGCAGATGGGAACATCGAACAATGACCAAAACAAGTTGACAAAAATTGTAATAGGCCCCTACTTAAGCGCAAAACACCTGCACGCGATTATTCCAAATCGCGTCACGTGACGCTGACAAATACACACTGTCAATGGTCAACAGTTTACCGGTCAACATTGAAGTGAAATGTTGACCGGTAACAGCGAAGTCTTAAAATAATTTGTGTTAAAATATTTTTTGTTTAAATGTTTTGTTTTCGTTTTGAGGTATAACAAGACAAATAGGCAGTGACTGGCGTCATCGATCGTCATGGAGAATTTTTTTTTTTGCCAGAGGTTCGTAAAATGTTGCCTCGAGGCCGAAGATGATCTCGACGCCAGTCACTTTTTGTAGGCTATGCTGGTACTTGGTTGAAAATAGCCACTGTTTTCTACCCAACCTACGTTCGATCTCAAATTTGAGGGAGATAGACTGCACTCGCTGAAGTTACGCGTGCGAAAAGATGAGTAATGCCTATTCGTGTATTCTATTTCAAGGTAGCCAACAATGAAGAGTACATCAACGTCACACCAGACGAACAGACAGACGGAGAGACAACTTAGGCCTACAACGGCATTACCCACCCCTGCAACAGCACGGCTCGGGTATGAATGTCGCCTAAATTTTGCAGAAACAGAGCGACGGAGCGACATTGTCAGCGTCCGTCAGCGACCTCTGTAGATTGCCGCGGCGTGAAGTGTGACCTTGTTACGGGGGGTCAATCTCGACTCCGCCTCATTTGACCTTTGCGTGACCTCTAATTCACTCTCCCCGGAGTACGCGTCACTGACCACAGACACAGAGTCACTGACTGAACTGTCAAGTCGTCTGCCCCCTGCAGGTTATTCATTTCATTTGACCACTCAGCGGCGTCGCGCGTCAGACTTGGCGACGTAAGTTGCAATTTTCCGACAAGGTGCACAAAATTTCAATTCTGCCCATAAGTCTCCCCACGTCTAATTCCAACACCCAAGTCTGAAATTTTGGGCACATTTTTCCGACAAGAATAGTTTTTCGACAGGCTAAAATTAGGGCAATTCCCTCTACCACGACGCCACGCATATGCGCTAACCTAGCCAGGAATTTGTCTTGGGTGTACTCCTGAGGCCCCTTCTTGCTCTCACCGCAAATGCATTTAAACTCTCGAAATGCATCTCATGGCAGCATTTTTGTTTATGTGCAATGCAGTGTCGTAGAGGTGAGCGATACGGTTAAAGACAAATCCGATTCTGTTCGGTTTTATGTCCTCTTTGCTCTGCCAATCTTGGATTCTTATAGGGTACTACTCCCGGCTACCCCAGTCCAAGTTCGCCAAAATGAATCTTTACTTACAAGTTGGTGACGTCAGCGGAAGTGACGTCAGCAGTCGACGGTGGCGTCAACGGTGACGTCGGTGGCTCGGTGCGTCGTATTCGTAATCATAAAACAAACACATCACTAATGCCGGACAAGGCCGCGAGTTTCCTGCCTTTATGAACGCTCTGCGTCTGTTAGTCGTCTGCAACGGCTGAGCGCCTGGTCGCGTAGACTGGAGATGGGAGAATCAAATCTGTGGCGGCGGCAGCTGCGCCATCTAGCGAACAAACGCGCAGACGATCAGGCATATGCCTAGTGATGGGCAGTGAAGGGGTTTTCTACAGTTTCAGCAGCCAAGATAATAGGCCTACTAGATACAACTGCGACTAACCATAGCCTATTGGATCACATACTGGCTTATTACTAGACTGCAGTCACGTACAACGCCTATTCTTTGCTGAGCAAGAAAAATCTCAGTATTTTGAAAGTCTGCGTTCGGACCGTAGTGATGGGGCATGAGGCTATGGATGGACACTACCGCCTCTTCTCCCTCCCTGGATCCGCCACCGGAAGTCATTGTCACACACCACTGGTTTACAGTGAAATATAATCAGTTGATTACAACATGAAAAATTGTGCATGGCAACATTAGGCCCTACTGTATCATCTGCGTGACGTCATCATCATAAAGTTGACCAAATATAGGCCTACATTAAAAAAACAATTGTCATCACATAATCCAAAACTGCATTTTAATATTTCAAAAATCAGACGCTTTCACATTTCAAAAATGTGAAGCCTTACGACAAACTTACACGAACACTGGAGCAGTGGCAAAAGTCATTTTAATACTGGCGGACAACTGGCGACAAATAACCACGCAATTTAAAATCAATCAAAAATCAAAAACTGCGGTGCAATTCTCTCTCAACCAATGTGTTCACGACGCACACAATTATAATACACAAAATAGCTGAAAAACACTTCAAATGGTGCAAAAACACGAAACAAGTGAAAGAACAATTTACTGAGACAGACGCAATCAGAACGGTGCATAAACAGATGACTAAAACACAGTGCAACTGATTATAACTGACATCATGAGCACGACCGTCTATCCTCCCCAATGTAGTAGGACTATTTAGAAATTAAGAAAAGTGGACAGGGGCTCTTGGGATAAATGCTCCAATTTTATGTTTCAGCAAGCAAAAGTAAACAAATTGTTTATCGCCAAGAGGGCTATTTAGGGGGCCATGGCAGGTTTGTTCCCCTAAATATGCCACTAATTCCTTTGAGCCCCCGCAGCAAGTTCCCCATTCTTTCCATTCTCCCATCCCCCTTTCCTTCTCTTCATCTTCATTTCCGCATCCCTTTCTGGAGGCCCGTCCTAAATCCATCTCGAAGTCATAGGAGCACTGCAAGCTATCCGAGTGGAACCTGCAAGCTGCCACTGATTTTGGGGCATTTCAGACATGAAAATAGTATTAGTAAGCAAGTCAGAGCAGATAAACAAAGTATGAACATACAAACATGCAACAGAGAAAAATGACGTTTTCTGACAATTGTTGTAATTTTGTGTAAGTGACTTAAGGTACTTAATTATAACAACATCCCCCTCAAGGAGCTAAAAAGTCCGACCCCCTGCCTACTTCTACGATGCAATATTAACTTTGTGCATTATTTGGTGTAGCTGCCCCTGATCACAATAAACCAGTTAATCAATCTCAACCGTATAGTCCGTTCTGGGCAATACATGGTTTAAAATTAGACAATATTTCTATTCTCGACTAAATACACTTACACAGAAGTGTAAGAACAGCTGAGCAGTTTCTGATCAAGTACAATCATGGAGAAGACAGAAGAAAGCAGTTATTCTACAAGAATAAAAAACAACCAAACATCACACTGGCTCGCTATACATAAACAGAAAATAATGAGGGAAAAAGAATGCATATGGAGACTAAACTCACGATGACCATTCTACAGCTCTTAACCACGTCAAGCATGTGAACTATATAACCAGGGCCATCAATCACGGGGCTTGGACTCCTGCAATATGTCCCTGTAGGCATAGCTAGGTAACTGCCTAGGTAGCTGCACGATGAATGTCCCAACCCTTTCACTGAAAATAATCTCAGCAGGAAAGCAGAAAAAGGCCAAACATATTCTCGCTTGCTTGCTACGCATTCATTCCACTAGAAGTGTTCTGTGAAACCAAAAGTGCATCAACTCAGTTTAGGCCGAAGCTCTGCCCCAGACCCCACCAGAGGAGCATTAGATTCCACACATTACCTCCTCCAATTCCTCATCCCGTTCGACGCTTGCGGCGTCTCATTCTCCAGTGCCTCGACCTTCAGGCCTCTGGGGGTGAGTGAGTGAGTAGGGTTTAACGTCCCACCCAACACAGTATAGGTCATTTCAGGGACGGCGGCCTTTCCAGGCAGAATGCACGTAAACATAAGCAATGAAATGGTAAGTTTAACCTTTACAAGAAAGAAACGAAAGTTTAACCTTTTCAGAAACACAAAACAAAAAAACGAGCTAAACCCAAAATTGTAAAAACTCGATTATATGCGTGCATATGTAATTAACCATAATGGCAATTCTAATAATCTTCCCTGTTATCCTCTGGCTACATCATATTGATGATGCCATCGAATACAAATCATACCGAAATATAACAGTGACAACACAACGCAATGGACCAAAATACAGTGGAAAAATCGCTACGCTCACGCTATGCTGGAAACACTGGCGCTGCCCCAACCATAAAACTGGCAATGTAGGCCACAGTTATCCATGACACGATTGTTCCATGGAAATTCCGAATTTCCCCGACTTTCGCTCCATCTGCCACAGCTAAAAAGTTCCCCAACATTTCCCGGTTTGCCAGACAAGTGGTCACCATGTAAACTGTGAGCAATACAAAAAGCACAACGTTATCACATGCACCGATACAAAACAGCATCAGCAGCAGCAGCAGCAGCAGCAGCAGCAGCATAGCACCGAACTTGCATCAGTACCCTAATAATAATAACATCAACGTAAGGTAAATCACAGACTGCAGTCAAACTGTCAATATCATAAAACTTCTGAAAAAAAAGCTGCCAGCTTCTATTAAAACTAATCAGCTAGAACACCTCGCATTACAGATGCACCTTGTATTATAAGTTTTAGAAAATGTGTTGTACTTAGCATATTTACACCATCAGCATTGAACATGTCTCTAACGGTAAGTCTGTTTGCAGTCAGCAGAAGCAAGTTTGTGGCAGTTAAAACCCCTGCTGACATTTTTGCTAAACAAAAAGCCTAGCCGCAATGGGACAGCAACTGTTCCGATGGACAGGACATTACTCAGTTCCTATAAGCGGTGTATAGTATCAGTAGCCATTTCACTATCTGTAATGGTCCGGTCACAATTAGCAACTCAAATTCTGATGGAGGTTTGAACTGCCTGTGTCAATGCAAAATGATATTTCACTATATACAAATCCAGCCGGGTGCACAATGCCATCTAAAATGAAAGAAAAGAAATTTTTTTGGCAAAATTAGTGCGAAAATACACTCAACAGCAACAGGTAACTGGCACCATTATCAGGCATACTGAACAATAAAAATCGCAATAAATATGAATATTTACAACGCACATCTTATCAACCAAGTTCGCATGGCAGCAGCGGCATTGTGGGTAAAAAAAGTTGGATGCAGAAGCAGAAAGTTGTAGATTTCCGACAAAGGAGATGTGGGTGCTCATATTTTCAATTGGTCCCCTAAATTCCCCCAAAACAGATAATTTTAGCCCCAAATTTTATTTGGTGTTTCTGGGCAAGAATTTCTGAAGAAAAATTTCCAGCATGGTAAAATTAAGATAGGAGGAGCAATAGCTCCTGCACCGTGCAACGATGCCACTACGTAGCAGTTTCTGACTGCAACATCGCAGGAAGTGGTTATTATACACAGAAAATGAGTGCTGGCTGTGAAACTCAAAACTGTCAACAATTGACAAAACCCACATGCAACATACCCGCAATGCAGCAATCTAGTGATGCATAAAATTAATTTATAATATCACAAATATTAGTGACGTGCTAAAGCCATTCATCTTGATCGAACGCAGAACAAATATTAAATACTAGACCCAGGTGCAGCAAACACCACTTCACAGTTGCTAATGCCATACACAGTATAATAAAAAGGTGGTGACACACTATAAATAATCTCACATGCATTAAATTAATTATAATATAATCGTTGCACATGCTGACTCAAAATAGCCTACCAAAATACCTCACCAAAAAATTTCTCAACAACTGATACCGTTTTAAAGCCAGAAGTTTGAGGATTTAAATGCAGCCATTTTCCAACTCTCCTCTACATCTCTAAAAAATCTCTAACAGCTGTTGAGAAATTTCATTCTGTCTAGTGGGACAAGTTATTCTGAGCCACTGTCTAGACAATGCTGTGGCTCGGTAGTCTAACGGTAACGTGCCGGACTTGTAATCCTGAGGTCACTCAGGGGCGCAGGTTTGACGCCGCACCAGGACACTGCCGGGTAACGACCTTAGGCAAGTTGTTCACACACGTGCCTCTGTCACCAAGCAGTATAATTTGGTACCGGTCAAAGGGCGGTGATGCCCCGAGGCTGAGAAGGTAACCGTAGGTCTGGCGTCGCACTGGCCATCAGTCACGGACTCAAGTGGTTTATCCACCTACGGGCTCAACGGTCGCGAGTGGGAGATGAGCACCCCGCCTATGCCCCAGCTGGGGCATGGCTCCCTTTACCTTTATTGTCTAGACTGTGGTACAGTGCTAATAATAAACTAACTGTCAACACGTGGCACACGAGCTGATTTGTAAAGACGCTGCTACTAGTTCAGTCAACTCCAAAAAACATGAATGCCACACACCATTTTCAATGGCTAGCACCAAAGATATTCACAAGACCTCCTTAAACAGCTAGTGAGACAACCAGGATATGATACAGTGGCCTAATTAACAAAATAATTCTCAGAAATTATCCTAAAATTCTCTTAGCATCTTTCACACAAAATTCTCTGCAATTGAAGAACGTTAGTACACGTTAAGTTTTTCACAACTTTTTTGCAGCAAGTTGTTTGAGACTTTTTTTGTAAATTGTTTTTTTTCTTAAGATCTGTGCAAGCCTGCTTTTTCATAAGCCTTTCATATATTCAACTTACAAACTTTTGTATATTATGCCCTGAAGTAGAACACCGTTACATCTGCTATTTTCAGTTCACTGGCCACTGTTCCAACAGCTATTGAGTTGAGCAGGATATAACTCAGATGCAGAAAGTCTTGACTCTGGCAGCTATATTCAGTAAGTTTGGTCATCATCACAGTCTTCTGTCCAATGACCAAACACTACAGCAACACACATTACACAACACACACACGTAAAATACGTTCACAATGGAATAAAGTACATCATAATGTGCAAACAAATATGTGGACACAATTTCACACATAAATAAATTAGTAAATCCATCAGAGTTACCTTAACAGCAGAGCGACTTGAAAAACGTTTAGTGAAATGCGCTAAACAGCAGTAAAGTAAGCAAAGAAAACATTTGTTGCTATCAATGTGCTTTAATTATGATGTATGATACCCACGTGACAGAACGCAAGAAAAAATAAACTAAAATTCTCTCCAAAAACTTTAAAAATCCTTACAGTTGAAATTCATTCAATGTACACCAGAAAGCATAAAATACTGGTACATACATCACAAAAATATTTAATGGACTGTAAACTGAATCTTTGCGTTAAAAATCAGCAAAAATAAATATTGTGCAACAGCCGAATATATGAAACTGGTAGCTGCTACTATTTAGATCAGAGCATTAATGTTCAATGTTCACTCTAGACAAGTTTGATATCAAACTATATCATAAAGTGTATACTTAAAATACACTACTGAGGGTTTTGTTCACACTCATATGCAACAACTACGAGTATGTTGGCTACATTCGGTCAACTGCCACTGGCTCATTGCATCTAGCTGTCTACCTTACACATATGGCAGTTGGGCTTTTCCACTTGGTGGTCCAAAGGTCTGGAACTCACTGTCAGAAATGGCGTCACATGGCCTGTGATTTTCGCAACTTCAAAACATTCTTTAGAACAATCTTGTTCCGTTTTTACCAGTGCGACTAGCCCTTTAGGGATTTTCTTTAACGTTGTGTGCTATGCAAATTTATGTGCCACTTACTTACTAAGGAGAAAAAGAAATGCAACAGTGAAGCAAATGATGTAGTAGAACTGACTTTCGCAAGTATCACAGTAGGGTCGGACGACGTCACGTGAGCCGCCGTGGTGGGAAGGCGGCGGACTGTCTGATGACATCGCTTGTTGTGGACAGTCCTCGGTCTCGTGGAGGTCAAACATGTCACAGATGTCACAGAACATCCTCGGAGTAACCACCCGACCACTGCACAATTACATAGAGTTATATGTATATGATAATATGCCATGCATGATATGTACACATTACACAATGAAGACCAATGTGAACCGGCAAAGGCTAAACATTTGAACACAGTGTTTTGGCCAGAAACAAAAGTGACCAAAACCACCTTGTTTGATAATGTAGTCGTTAGCGTGTCAAACCCAATGATCCTGAGGTTGGGGGTTCGACTCGAGCCACTTCACCATCAGGTAACGACCCTGGGCAAGTTGTTCACACACCACAGCCCATCGATGTGATGCCCCAGTTTGGAGGTCATGCCGACTAAGTAACCAAAACCAAAAACCAAAACCATAAATTATCATTTCCTGTGACTAATTAAACGAAAATGAAACAACAGACAAAGCCAATACAACATGCAGCAGCTGTTATATACTTGACAGTGACGTCATCGATGGCGTCATCATCACCGAGTCTGTTCTGGAGTGAGACTGCGGCTTCCAGCTGCAACTGGAGGGCTTCGTTCTTCCGCTGTAGATCAACAATCACAGAGTTGAGGAAGTCCACCTACACCAACCAACACAATGCAACTCTCAGACATACTGTTAAACTACAGCTGCAAAAAATAAGGATTAATTGCATAACTAAAGCCCAATTGTTTGCTTTATCGATGCACATTCTTTGCAAATAGTGATCATCATGTATCAAATGACTGTCGTATTTAATTGCTAGTACACTTCTGGTGACATGACTTTAACTGAACATTTAGCAATTGAAATTTTTATTAATAGTTACAACAGTAAACAAAAATATACACGCATACGAAAACACAGAACTATCCCTGATGCAGAATGGAAATGTGGTTAAGCTCAGTGGAAAATTAAAGCAAGAGAAAAACCTGAGCTTGCATTGATTCTTCATCTGTAGAATCTACAATGTAACATCACTAACATGATTACCTGAATGTTCACATTCACCTGTCACTACAGTTTCAGTTAATTTAAGCTGAATGATATGACACAATATATTACACAATCTTTCAATGTAAGTTGTGTAAAAAAACTGTGCATCTTAGGCAAGAGCAACATTTTTAGTCAATGGATTGTAAACATGGTGCCCAAAAAATGGATTTCAGCACATTGACTAGTTAAAGGTATTCCATTCAGAGTGTCAATTTTATGATACTTATCAAGCATTTCTCTTAAACGTAATGCTTTACATCCACGCAAATCTGGTTACTATTCTTAATTAGTATGCTTGTCAGGATTTGGTTTCAAGGCTGCCTTACATGCTCCAATGAGCCTGGCACATCTTGTTTGTATAAACCTTATCATAGCAAACTTTTATTGGTAGACTGTCATGTTTTATTCAGTAAACAAAATCACTGATTGACTGTATTTATGTTTAGCCAGCCAACTTATACGAAGTTACTCAACGTAAGCTGGGTCCACAAAAATGAATATTTTGCAATTGTTCTAGCAAGGCTTATTTACCCAGCCAACAGCAAACAAGCACAGTGGCTTAAAAATCCATGGCCACAGTCAAACTCACTCGCGCAATTTCTGTAGATTTAAATTAGACATTTAACCTCGCATATATAATATGTCGATTTGAGCTTCATAAATATATGAAATTAATGTGTGAATTCAAATGAAATGCGGCATTACGTTACGTTATGTGAAATATTCTAATCTATCAGTGCCCGCAGTGACGTCATGACCCTAGCCCATATAGATCATGAATATTAATGGCTAGCCGACGACGTCATCATTCTAGGTTAGGCCATAGCC